>Ga0208766_1001346_pt1 | contig 13100 bp, 9 predicted proteins | sample ETN01SmetaG_3_FD_185792 | JGI IMG/M metagenome (GOLD analysis project Ga0208766, IMG submission 185792) | Marine microbial and viral communities from oxygen minimum zone, Eastern Pacific Ocean - ETNP2014F12-01SV263 (SPAdes) (version 2) | ecosystem: Environmental > Aquatic > Marine > Oceanic ...
GACCACGGTTCAGGTATGCCGCGTAGCAAACGTTGGCCTTATAATAGCGGCCTCAATGTGCCGTTCATCCTTTATGTGCCTGAAAAATGGAAGCATCTGGCTCCCAGTGACTATCAGGTGAATGGAAAAAGTGATCGTTTGGTGGGCTTTATTGATTTGGCTCCCACGCTTCTCAGTATCGCCGGGATTAAACCGCCTGAACATATGCAGGGTTATTCCTTCATGGGTAAACACGCGGCGCCTGAGCAGCCTTACAACTACGGCTTTCGCGGTCGCATGGACGAGCGTTATGACATGGTGCGTGTGGTGCGCGATAAACGCTACATCTACATTCGCAACTACATGCCGCACAAAATTTACGGGCAATACATTTCCTACATGTTTAAGACCCCCACCACCCAGAAGTGGCATGATTTATATCACGCCGGCAAATTAAACAGTGCCCAGTCCAAATTCTGGCAAACCAAGCCGGCGGAGGAACTCTATGATCTGGAAAATGACCGTGATGAGGTCAATAACCTGGCTGGATCCAAGAAACACGTCGATATCCTCAATCGCCTGCGTAAAGTTCAACAGGCTAAGGCCCTTGAGATTCGTGATTTGGGATTTTTACCTGAAGGCCAAATCCATGGGCGCAGTGGTGAGGGGGCTCCCTATGATATGGGCCATGACAAAAAGCGATACCCGCTGGAGGATATTATGGCTGCTGCACAAAAGGCTTCGGGCCTGAAGGCTGAAGACACCGCGCAACTCATCAAGTTACTTAAGGCTCAGGACAGTGCAGTGCGTTACTGGGCCGCCATGGGCTTACTCATGCGTGGAGAACAAGGCGTGGCCCGGGGAGAGAAAGCTTTAAGGACTGCCTTAAATGATAAATCGCCTGAGGTGGCCTGCACGGCTGCTGAGGCTTTGGGGCGTTATGGCAAAGGCAGGGCCAAGACCGCGGCCATTGATACTCTGATGAAATATGCCGATGTCTCCAAGAATACGGTCTTCACTTCCATGCTGGCTCTTAATGGCCTGGATTATACTGATAACGCCGCCAAGGATCGGATTGAGGCAATCAGCCAGTTACCTTCCAAGGGGGAAGTGACCCCGGCCCGAATGGGCAACTATGTTCCCAATCTCCTTTCCAAGATCAAAATGGATATGGGAGTCCGCGTTGAGGCAAAACCAAAACGCCCCAGAAAGAACCGTAAGTAGGTTCTCAGGTAATGTGCGCGCCCTTGGTCTCCACGTACACTGCATAGAGTGATTGACTGGCGGTCATAAAGAGTCGGTTGCGCTTGGTGCCGCCAAAGCACACGTTGCTACAAATCTCGGGCAGAAGGATTTGCCCGATACGTTTGCCCTGTGTGGGTTCAAAGACGTGTACGCCATCATAGCCTGCACCCACCCAGCCTGCACTGGACCAAATGTTGCCATCCTCATCGCAGCGAATGCCATCGGCTTGGCCGGCTTTCACAACTTTTTGCACCATGCCATTGGCGTCCTTTTCCTCCATTTCCAGGTCCATGCTGGTAAATACCTTGCCGTTTTTCAGGCTGGTATTGTTGATGACATCCCAGACCTTGATTTCTTTTTTGGCCTGAGGGTAATGCGATGAACCGGTGTCGGCCACATACAACTTCTTGTAGTCCGGGCTGAAGCACAGGCCGTTGGGTTTGAATATTTCATCCGTTACTTGGGTGAGTTTACCGGTTTTGGCGTCAATATGATAAACTGCCTCCTTTTGATGGGGCTGCACACTGCCGGTATTAAACCGGTTCCCTTCATAGTTCATCAGGCTGCCGTAACCGGGGTCCGTAAACCAGATGCCTCCATCAGGATGGACCACCGCGTCATTGGGCGCATTAAAGGGTTTACCACCAAAGCCATCGGCCAAGACAGTGATCTTTCCATTGTATTCGTAACGCACCACGCGGCGGTTGCCGTGTTCGCAGGAAATCTGGCGGCCGGTCCAGTCGAAGGTGTTGCCGTTGCTGTTACCGCTGGGATGACGGAATTTAGTTACGTGCCCATCTTCCTCCAGCCAACGCATCTGCACGTTATTGGGGATATCACTCCATAAAAGATATTTACCCACGCCATTCCATGCGGGACCTTCGGCCCAGAGCATGTCCGGGTTGGTGTAGAGCCGGCGAATGGGAGTGTTGCCCAGTTTATATTTTGCAAAAGCCGGGTCCAGCACCAGGACATCGGGTTCAGGATAGCGCGTGGGTCTTTTACCGGTCCAGTCGCGGGCAGCGAGCACGGTGGAGGCAGTGAGGGCAGTAGCCGCAGTGGTCAGGAAACCACGGCGATTCAGGGTTTGGGGGCAAAGGGAGTCTTGTTCCTTCATGATTAGTACAGGGTTCGCTGCCGAGCTTCGGCTGAGTGCGCCTGCTGGGCAAGAAAAAGCTGGTTGATCAGGCTTACTTGGCCTTGGATTGAACCAACGATGTCCCTACTTGATGCCAGTGCCTTGCCGCGAATGTTGAGAGTACGCCAGGGATTTCCCCAATCCACCCCCCTGGAGATACCGGCTTCGGTGGCCGAACAAATCTCGTTGGTTCAGAGTCGTCTTGTCCCCGGTACGCGGGTGGCTCTCACAGTGGGAAGCCGCGGGATCGCTAATATCAAGGAGATCGTGCTCGCGGTACTGGGTGAACTGAAGTCGGCCGGGGTGGAGCCCTTTATTGTGCCGGCCATGGGCAGCCACGGTGGGGCTACGCCAGAAGGGCAGAAACGGATTCTTGCCGATTACGGTATTACTGAGCAAACCATGGGGGTACCCATTGAGGCCGCGATGGAGACCCGCGAAATTGGTCGTACCCAGAATGGAATCCCCGCCTTTACCAGCAGCGCAGCCCTCTCGGCTGATGGCATTGTGGTATTGAACCGCGTGAAACCGCACACCGATTATTTTAGTCGCACTGTCGGCAGCGGACTGATCAAGATGATGGTGGTAGGCATGGGTAAACACGATGGGGCAGCCAATTTCCATCGCACGGCGGTGCATCATGGTTATGAAGATACCCTCAAGATGCTGGGGCGTGTGGTGCTCGATAATGCGCCGATTCTTTTTGGAATCGGGTTGGTGGAAAATCAATACCACCAAACCGTCCGCTTGGAAGCAGTGTTGCCTGAACAGATCGAAACCCAGGAAAGTGAATTGCTTAATCAGGCGGCTTCACTCATGCCCGGTTTGCCCTTTGAGGAAATGGACCTGCTTATTGTGGACCGGATAGGGAAAAATATCAGTGGAGTGGGCATGGACCCCAATGTTATCGGGCGTCACGCACATCATTACAGTACCCTGCTTCACAATGAACTGGAGTGTCGTCCATTTATCCGGCGCCTTTTTGTACGGGGCCTGACTCCCGAAACCCATGGCAACGCCATCGGGATTGGTTTGGCTGATGCGACCCATGAAAAACTTGCGGAGCAGATGGATGCCCAAAGCATGTTTGTGAATGTGCGCACGTCTCTCACTCTTCACAGTGCCAAGTTGCCCATGCAGTTTCCCAGTGATCGCAATGCCATTTCGGCCATGCTGGATACTTTGGCCCTTGATGATCCGGCTCAAGCCAGGGTGGTGCGTATTCCCAATACCTTGGAACTCACGCAACTTGAGATTTCCGAGTCGCTTGCGGCCGTTGCCAAGGATAAGGACAGTCTCACTATTGAATCGGACCCCTTTGAGTGGGCCTTTGATTCAGAGGATAACCTGCAGGACCTTTAGCTAGGCCTTGGCTGTCATCCGGCTGATGCGCAGGTGTCCATCATAATGGGCGGTCACAAAGTGCAGATGATCAGGAGCCAGGTGCAGGTCACGGCAGGTATCCTTGAGCTTGAATTTGTGAAACTCATTTTTCTCACCCGCTTTCCAGAAATAAACCTGCCCACCCGATGTGCCGCCGGCTCCCCCCAGCACCACGCCAGAAGGGTGTAGCCCAATTCCCCAGCTCACGCCGCGGAAAGTGGCCTTGGCCAGGTGTTGCATCAGGTTCTTGCCGCTCTTCCAGTCGATAATAACGACAGCCGGGTTTCCCACGCCGGCAAAGGCATTGGTTACATTGGTGACACCTCCAAAGACCAGTTGAGTACCTTCATCATTAAATTGCATGGCCCGTGATCCGCCAATATCGGCCTTAAAGGTTTTATCGTAGCTATGCATTTTCTCGGCAAGCAGCTTGCGCGAAAGTTTGCCGGTCTCGATATCCCAGACCAGGATATTGCTTTTAAGGTCGGAAGTGGCCAGCTGTTGGCCCTGTGGATGGAAGACCGCATTGTAGACCACTGACTCATGACCCTTGAGTGTGTGCAGGAGTTTTCCATCACTGAAATTCCATATCTTTACCAGCTTATCGTTTCCGGTTGTGGCGATCAATTTTCCATCCGGACTGAGGGCCACACCCATGATCCAGCCGGGATGGGCTTCAACTGTGCGTTCGGGTTTTTCGCCTTCCAAGGGCCACCACAGGAGCCTGCCATCATAGCCGCCAGTCAGCAGGGTTTTGCCATCGGGCGAACAGGCAATACCACGCACCCAGGCGTCGGCTCCTTTTAGCTGCACTTTTTTGTTCGTGGCCGGTTCCCAGCGCCAAATTTGATAATCCTGTGCGCCTGCAAAAATGTAGCGCCCTGAGGGATCATACCGGCAGGAAATTAAGGGACTACCAATCTTGATTTCCTTGGCCACATGCGTTTTTGCCGCATCAAACTTTATATTATTGGCTTGGGGTTTGTCGGCCATATTGTGGATATTTTTAGACCATTAAATGGAACTGGCAATTCATTATAATGAAGCCAAACCTTTAAGGTCTTTCGCAAGGGGGAATGATTACTTCGTGGGGTTGCTGTAAATTCTGCAATTGGGCAATGCTTTTTGGAGTTCATCAATCTGTGCCTTGGTGAGGTCTGGGTTGTTAAAAAGAGACAACCACGTTAACTGGTCAAGCTTCTCCAGGTCCTTCACATCGGTCAATTGATTGTCTCGAAAACTCAGATATGTTAACTGCGTGAGATTTCCCAGGTCCTTCACATCGGTCAGTTGATTATGATGGAGATACAGCCTCTTTAACTGGTTAAGCTTCTCCAGCCCCTTCACATCGGTCAGTTGATTGTTACGGAGGCTCAGGCCTGTCACTTTATCCAAATGCGCCATGGTGAGTTCGCCTTCTGGCTCCTCGAGCTTTTTGCGAATCGCCTTCTCGATCTTCGCTTGATTTGGGTCTGTGAGGTCAAAGTCCACGATAAGAGCTACAGGAGGATGGGCAGGTTTTTTGAGAGGATGTGCCGATCGTGCGGAGCTACCAAAAAAAAGGAATCCAACCATAACGAGGCCAACGCAAAGGAATCCAACTGCCACCAGTACGACACCTCCGATGATAAGGCCATTGCCCTCGGTCTCCTCGCTCATGCCGAATTGCACCACAGGGCCAGGGTTTTGGCTAGAGGCAACACCCAGAAGGGAGGGTTAAGAACAACAGCTACCGTCACACCCACTGCACTTCACACAAGTACAGGCCTTGATGTTTTTGGGGTTTCCACCATTTACACCCTGTACCTGCTGCTCCTTCTTTGATCCGACACACCCCACCAACGCCACCACCGCACATATCAAGAGGAGCTGTTTCATGCCATTGAGACTAATGATTCGCCTACCTCAGGGCAACCCTCGAAGGAAGGGTTAGGGGCCAAGTATCTTGCAGTTAGAAAAATCTCTCGGTAATTCATCAACTCCTGCTTAGCTCGTCCTTGTGCGGCGCAAGTCATTTGGATTTGGGATTCTTGATGCGGTGGAAGATGTCATAGGCTTTGTTCAAGTGATATTTGATTGTGACTTTGATCTCGTACGGTTTCCCGCCAAGATTTGCTGGAATTGACACCTTCTCCGGCTTGGGCAGTTCCTTCGTAAGCCCAACTTTCCGGCCTTCGTATATTTTCTTCGGTTCCTTGATGTGCAGCAAAGTCTCTGGGATTTCTCCGAACGGTGCCTGCCAACCTTTCAGGTGCCGTTTCCCTTGCATTGGAACACCATTGGGAAAGTAATGGAGAACCCTGCCAGAGACTAATTTGGCCCCACTAACCAATTGGTCGTTTTGAAATCGTTCGTTGATAATCAACGGTATATCGCTCGTATTCTTGATGAAATATCGAATACTCGATTCATTGCGAACTTCTCGAACCATCACTCCTTTTGGCAGGGATTTGGTATCGATCTTGAATATAAATCCGTATCGGGACGGTGGTGGCGCCGGCCTGTCTCGGGTGTAACCACTCAGCACGGGTGAGAACATCATGATCAGCATCGCGTAATGAATAAGTGTCCGGTTCATGTCATTGAGGCTAAAGGTTCGCCCATGTTAGGACAACCCCCGAAGAGAGGATTAAGGGGCGTAGTATCGGGCTTTTAGTTTCGGCAAGGATTTCTGAAGTGTCTCAATTTGGATTCTCAAATTGGGGCGATCATCCACATCAAGCATTTCCAATTTTTTGAATGTTGCCAGCGGCAGCAAATTGCTGATCTTTGGATTATAACAGATAAAAAGATGCTTTAGATCAGGGAGTTCATTTGCAACGACGGCCAGCTGTTGGTTGTTAAGGCCCGATCCTGATATGCTTAGTACCTTAAGATTGTTGAGTTCCCAAATGGTATCAAAATCGTTTTGATCATACCCGCCAACTGAAAGGCTGGTTAAGTTCTTCAGTCTCAGGATGGGACGTAAGTCAGAGATTGCATTGTTTTCCAGAAATAAAGCCTTCAAGTGATCAAGCTCCGGCAGGGTGTTTATGTTATTCAGTCGATTGCCGTCCAACCGAAGCTCCTTTAGCTTTCCTAGATGTTTCAAAGCACTCAGGTCTTTGACTTTATTGTTTCCCAGAGACAGTCCCTCCAGCTCCGAAAGGCCGGTTAGTGAACTGAGGTCGGTTAACTCTTTGCCTCTAAGGTTGAGGTATTTAATTTTTGATAGATCTGTTTGGCTAAGCTCACCGATGGGTTTCTTGAGTTCCGCGCGAATCGCCTGCTCAATGATGGGGTCGGCAATGAGTGGCTTCTTGTCGGCAGCCAAGATGGATTGGCCCACCACCGCACATACCAAGAGGAGTTGTTTCATGGCATTGAGGCTAACGATTGGCCCATGTCAGGGCAAGGGGAGGATTACCAAAACAACCCGAACAATCTCAATCTAATTCCCACACAATTTTTGGTGCACATTTTGGGACAGAAACGCACCTTTTTTAACACTAATTAATTATATCCGCGGAGTGTCTGCGTGTCAGGAGAAATTTTCCTTATATGATGGAAATAACCGGGTTCAGAGTTCAAAATCCCTTACTTTAATGCGATGAAAATGATGCCGAAAATGTTGATTTTCCTGCTGATGGCAACGGCATTGCCTGCTGCAGAGAAGATCGATATCGAGGCAGGGCGCAAACACTGGTCTTTCCGTTCCATCGGTAAGCCCAAACCACCGCAGGTTGAGAAGTTGGACTGGGTGAAAAATCCCATCGACCGCTTTGTCCTGGCAAAACTTGAGTCCAATGGTCTGCCACCTGCGCCACGCGCCACCGAGCATGTCCTAAACCGCCGCGTGCATTTCATCCTCACCGGCCTGCCGCCCAGCCCGGAGTCCAAGTCTGGGGTTCCGCATTCCAAATTGGTCGATCAACTCCTTGACTCGCCGCAGTACGGCGAGCACTGGGCGCGTCACTGGCTGGATGTCGCCCGCTATGCGGACAATAAAGGTTATGTTTTTTTCGAGGAGAAATCCTTTCCCTGGGCCTGGACCTATCGTGATTACGTCATTGGCGCGTTCAACGAGGATAAGCCTTTTAACCGGTTCATCATCGAGCAGCTCGCCGCCGATCAGCTGGATTTGAAGGATGACAAGACCCCGCTCACGGCCCTGGGCTTCCTCACGCTGGGCGCGCGGTTTTCCGGCAACATCCATGACATCCTTGATGACCGCATCGACGTGACCACACGCGGCCTGATGGGGTTCACCGTTACCTGCGCCCGCTGCCACGAACATAAAAACGATCCGGTTCCCATGGCTGACTACTATTCGCTCTACGGCGTCTTTCGCAGTTCCGTGGAGCCGACATTGCAGCCCACGTTTCAACCGGCGCCTGACACCGACGAACGGCGCGCCTTTGACAAGGAGATGAACAAGCGCCTCAAGGCACTGCAGGATTTTGTGCTGAAGGCACGCAAAGGAATTATTGCCGACGCGCGCGCGCGGGTGCCCGAGTATCTTGCTGCTGTTCATGCCAAGCGCAACCAGCCGAGTACCGAGAATTTCATGTTGTTGACCAATAAGGGCGCGATCAATCCCTATGTCATTCACCGGTGGGAAATGTACCTGAAAAAGGCAAAGCGCGAACGCGACCCTGTCTGGGTCTTGTGGCATCGCTTCAGTGAGCTGGCTGATGACGAGTTTGCTGCGCGGGCATCAGAAGTACACCGCGAATTATTTGCTCATAAAACCATTAACACCCGTGTACGGGCGGCGTTTGAAAAGGCTCCGCCGAAAACCATGCAGGATATCGTGAAGGGCTACGGGGATTTGTTTAAATCCATTGATGCCGAGTGGAAGAAGCAGAAAGGTGAACCCACGCGACTTTCCAGCACCGCCGCCGAGGCACTGCGACAGGTCTTGTATGGGGCCAATTCGCCGCCAACGATCCCGCGCCGGTTCGGCTGGGGTTTTCTTGCGCTATTGCCTGATCGTCCGGCACAAGGCGAATACAAGAAACTTATCAAGGCCGTTGAGCAATGGAGCATGACCGGCAAGGGCGCGCCGCCGCGCGCAATGGTGCTCACCGACATCGACCCGCCTCATGCGCCCGTCATCTTCAAGCGCGGCAATCCGCATCAGCGGGGTGAGTCTGTGCCACGCCAATTTCTTGAGGTGCTTTCCGGGAAAGACCGTGAGCCCTTCAGGAACGGTAGTGGCCGCCTTGAACTCGCGCGCGCCATCGCCTCGCCCAAAAATCCACTCACAGCGCGTGTTATCGTCAACCGGGTGTGGGGATGGCACTTTGGCCAGGGTTTCGTTACGACTCCCAGCGACTTCGGCCTGCGCAGCCAACCACCGAGTCATCCCGAGCTTCTCGACTGGCTTGCCACCGATTTTATCAAGCACGGCTGGTCGCTTAAGCATCTCCACCGCCGCATCATGACCTCGGCCACCTGGCAAATGGCCAGCACGTACCCAGATGGAAAGGCTCACTTGACCGACCCCACCAACCGGCTCTTGTGGAAATTCAATCGGCAACGAATTGGCTTTGAGGAATTGCGTGATTCGCTGGTGGCCATCACCGGGCAGCTCGATCTCAAACGGGGAGGCCCACCGGTCAATGTTCTATCCGGATTCAATAACCGTCGCAGCATCTACGGCCGCATCAACCGCATGGATGTTGATCCCGTGCTGCGGGCCTTTGATTTTCCCGATCCCAACATCACCTGTGTCCGCCGCGAAGCCACGACAGTTGCTCCGCAGGCCCTCTTCCTGATGAACAATAGTTTCATCACTGAATCTGCCAAGCGCGTTCTTCAAAGAAAAGATCTGCCCGCCGATGCCACCGCTCGCACCAGGAAACTCTACCAGGTTCTTTTCATGCGCTCACCTCACGACGACGAACTGAAAATGGCCAGGGAATTTCTAGGCAACAAACCTACCACAGTTCACTGGGAAAACTTTGTTCAGGCACTTCTCTTGACCAATGAATTTACCTTCATCGATTAATTCCACCGATTCGTGCGTGTTTTCGCGCCGCGAGTTTCTGTCTCGGACGGGAACGGGTTTTGGCATGCTGGCACTGGCTGGGGTGGCGGGTGCCGAGTCGGAGCGGCCACTTTCCCCAAAATCACCGCACTTTGCGCCGAAGGCAAAACGGGTGGTTCACCTGTTCATGAATGGCGGCCCCTCACAGGTGGATACCTTCGATCCCAAGCCCATGCTCACCAAGCTGCATGGGCAGCCGTTGCCGGTAAATAACCTGCGCACCGAGCGCCGCACGGGGCACGCGATGGGCTCACCCTACTCATTTAAGCAGTATGGGCAATCGGGGCTGCCGGTGAGCGAGATTTTTGCCAAGACAGCAGCCGCGGCGGCAGATGAGCTGTGTGTCATTCGCTCGATGCAGGCGGAGGTTCCCAACCACGAGCCCTCATTGATGCTGATGAATTGCGGCAATGCGCAATTGCCGCGGCCGAGTTTTGGCTCGTGGGTCAATTACGGGCTTGGCACGGAGAATGAGAATCTGCCGGGCTTCATCGTCATGTGCCCGGGCGGTTACCCGATCGTGGCCACGCGCAACTGGCGCAGCGCCTTTCTGCCTGGCGCCTATCAGGGCACGTATCTTGACACCAAGCACACGGATATCACCAAGCTGATTGCCAACATCCGCAACAGCCGCCTTTCGCCGGCCGATCAGCGTCGGCAACTGGACCTGGTGCAGGCACTCAACGCGCGGCACCTCAAGGAGCGCGCCGCCGACCCGCAACTTGAGGCGCGCATCCAGACCTTCGAGTTGGCCTACCGCATGCAGACTGAGGCCGCCGATGCGTTCGATATCAACAAGGAGCCCAAGCACATCCGCGAGGCCTACGGCAGTGGCACGCACGGACGGCAGCTCCTGATGACGCGCCGGTTGCTGGAGCGTGGCGTGCGGTTTATTCAGCTCTGGAGCGGCAACGGCCAGCCGTGGGACAACCACGATGGCCTAGAAAAAAACCATCGCAAGCTGGCCGGCGAATGGGATCAGCCCTTGGCGGCATTTCTCACCGACCTGCGCCAGCGCGGGTTGCTGGAGACAACCCTGGTGCAGTGGGGTGGGGAATTTGGCCGCACGCCGGTGGCGGAGTATCCGCAGCTCAACGGGCGCGACCACAATCACTATGGATTCACCTGCTGGCTGGCCGGCGGCGGCGCGCGTGGCGGCTATGCGCATGGCGCCACCGATGAGTTTGGGTTCCGCGCAGTGGATAAACCCGTTTCGGTCCACGACCTGCATGCCACCATGTTGCATCTGCTGGGCATGGACCATGAGCGCCTCACCTACCGGTTTGCCGGGCTGGACATGCGGCTGACCGGCGTGGCGGGAAATGTGGTGAAGGAGTTGCTCGATTGAACGTCCAATTTTTCCGTGCAAAACAGCGCAAAACCCTTCAGACTCATCCTCAGTCAAATGCCATGAAAATGACGGCGAAAATGTTGATTTTCCTCCTGCTGATGACAATGGCGTTGTCGGCTGCAGAGAAGATCGATATCGAGGAAGGGCGCAAGCACTGGGCTTTTCAGCCGGTCAAAAAGCCGGCCTTGCCCGTGGTGAAAGACGCCGCGTGGGTAGTCAATCCCATTGACCGCTTCATCCTTGCACGACTGGAGGAGGCAGGGCTTAAACCTTCTGCCCCGGCTACGGCACGTGATTTGCAGCGGCGAATCTATTTTGATCTCATTGGGCTTCCGCCACCGGTGGAACCAGCCGGTAAATTCCCTGAGACCATCGACAAGCTCCTCGCCTCACCCCATTACGGTGAGCGTTGGGGTCGGCACTGGCTCGATGTGGTGCGTTATGCCGACAGCAATGGTCTCGATGAAAATGCCGCGCACGCCAACGCATGGCGTTACCGCGATTACGTGGTGCAGGCCTTTAATGCCGATAAACCCTTTGATCAGTTCATCATTGAGCAATTGGCCGGTGACCGGTTGCCCGCCAAGGATGAGGCACAACGGCGTGAGCAGTTCATTGCCACCGGTTATCTTTCACTCGGTCCCAAGGTTTTGGCTGAGCCGGACAAAATGAAGATGGAGATGGATATCATCGATGAGCAGATCAATATTCTCGGTCAATCGTTTCTGGGGATGACTCTGGGCTGCGCGCGTTGTCATGAACACAAGTTCGATCCCATCCCGACAGAGGATTACTATTCATTGGCGGGCATTTTTAAGAGTACCAAAACCATGACCAGCCTCAAGACCATTGCCAAGTGGCATGAATATTCCCTGGCTACACCTGCTGAAAAGAAATTAAAGGAAAAGCATGACGCCCTGGTGGAGGCCCAGAAAAAAGTCATCACCGCCTTCACCGCCAAGGCCAACCAGCAACTATTGGTTGAAAAGAAACTGGATAAATTACCCAAGAAACCGGAGGCACAATATTCCAAGGCAACCGGGTCGGAACTGGAAAAGCTGCGTGCTTCATTGAAGCAACTGGAGACCAGCCCTCCGCCATTGCCCTCAGCCATGGGAGTGAGTGAAGGATCGGTGACCAATCTGGCGGTGCATATCCGCGGCAGTCACCTCAAATTGGGAAAAGTGCAGCCGCGGCGATTCCTACAGGTTCTTTCACCAGCCGCGCCAAAACCTTTGGGTGAAAAAACCAGCGGACGACTGGGGTTGGCACACCAGATTGCCAGTGCTGACAATCCACTGACTGCCCGGGTGTTCGTTAATCGCCTCTGGCGCTGGCATTTTGGCCGTGGGCTGGTGGGTACCCCGGATAATTTTGGGACAACAGGTGATCGGCCCACTCACCCTGAGCTGCTTGATTGGCTGGCTGGTTGGTTCATGGAGAATGGCTGGTCGGTCAAGAAACTGCACCGACTCATCCTTACCTCGGCCACCTACCAGATGAGCAGTCAGGCCGAGGCAGCATCACTCAAGCGTGACCCGGATAATCAACTATATTCGCGGGCACCCTTGCGCCGGCTGGAGGCTGAACCGTTGCGGGACGCAATGCTGGAGATTAGCGGGCTACTCGACCTGCAGGTGGGCGGCAGTATCTGGACCTTTGAAAATTACAAACTGGTTTTTAACCATACCTCCGAGGACGCCACCTCCTATGAGGGTAATCGACGTTCCATCTACCTGCCGGTCATTCGCAATCACGTTTATGATCTCTTTGAGCTGTTTGATTTTCCCAACCCGAACATGATGAGTGGCGATCGCGCCGCCACCACCATCGCGCCCCAGGCACTTTTCCTGATGAATAGCCCGTTGACACTGCGGGTCACCGAGGCGTTGGCAAAACGGTTGCTTGGCCAAACGAAATGGCAGGACGTCCAACGCGTGGAAAGGCTTTATCAACTGGCCTACCATCGTGCG
>Ga0208766_1001348_pt1 | contig 13074 bp, 10 predicted proteins | sample ETN01SmetaG_3_FD_185792 | JGI IMG/M metagenome (GOLD analysis project Ga0208766, IMG submission 185792) | Marine microbial and viral communities from oxygen minimum zone, Eastern Pacific Ocean - ETNP2014F12-01SV263 (SPAdes) (version 2) | ecosystem: Environmental > Aquatic > Marine > Oceanic ...
TGGAGTCAGCAATATTCTCAGACGGCTTCACTCCTCCATCTTGAATAAATTTTATTTTCAACGATTGATGCAGTATTTCTGCTAAAATTTCCTCAACAATCGCGATTCCTTTTTCTATTATTTTTATATTGAACTCGCTTTTTCCAAATGCCTGAATCAGGATTATGTTTCCAGAAATTTTTAATGGTCTGCATCCTTCCAGGACAGCTCCAATAGATGGTTTTTTGAGGTGGATTTTTTCCATAATCGCGGGCCAGTGTTCATGGATAGATTCAATGGACAGAGTTGGCAGAGGTGTATTTGCATCCTCCTCTTCCGGTTCAACAGAATCCAATACCGGTGCAGGTGCAGCATCTGCTGACACTTTACTTTCCCTGGATGTTGTCTCAGGAACAGATTCCACTGTTTGTTTTTCATCAGGTTTCAAAACCTTTGGAGCGGACACCTTCTGAATTGTACTTACCCGCTTTTCTGGATCAGAATAATCGCCACTTAATAATTCATCAATGGAAACCGATGCATCCAGCTCCAGCAATTTTAAAGCAGTCATTTCCAAGAGTAAATAGGGGTCTTCGGACCGTCGAATTACCGCAGATACATTGCTGAGTAACTGCCCGATACGCAACAGGTCACGCCGATCCCAGCTGGATGATTCAGTGGTATATTTCTCTTTGTGTTCCTGGTTCATCTCCAAGAGTGAACCTCCGTCCCTAATACCGGCATAAATTAAATTGCGGATATGTTCGCCAAGGCCCACCAGTACCTCGGACGCTGGAACGCCAAACCCGGAAAATTGCGATACAATCTCCACCATTCCAGTATCATCTCTTTCTCGGATACACCTGGTAAATTCAAAATACAAATCATCCGTAATCAGCCCCAAAGCCTGCACCACACCGTCGTATTTAATCTCATCCCCGCAATAAGATATCGCCTGGTCCAGTAAACTTAAACTGTCGCGCATACTGCCATCCGCCTTCCGGGCGATGGTAACCAGAGACTCTTTATCGTAGTTTTTTTCTTCCGCCTTTAATATAACCTCCAGCCGGCTCGTAATATCGTGAAGGGAGATCCGGTTAAAATCAAACCGCTGGCAGCGCGATATAATCGTTGCCGGGACCTTATGGATATCGGTCGTACAAAATATGAATTTCCCGTGAGCGGGAGGCTCCTCCAGTGTCCTTAATAGAGCGTTGAATGCCTGGTTGGTAAGCATATGTACTTCGTCAATTATAATAACCTTAAAAGAACAGTGCATGGGTGTAAACTTAATCTGTTCCCGAAGATTTCTAATTTCATCAATACCGCGATTCGAAGCGCCGTCAATCTCCAAAACGTCCAGAGAACGTCCATTGGCTATCTCCCTTGAGATAGGAGAATCCTTGTCAAAATCAGCCCTTGGTCCCCCCTCCGCGTTGAGCGCCATGGCCAGGATCCGGGCCATGGTGGTCTTACCTACCCCCCGGGGGCCTGCAAAAATATAGCCCTGGGCAATACGGTTCTGTTTAAAGGCGTTGATCAGGGTCTGAGTAATATGATTTTGTCCAACCACATCTTGAAAAGACTGCGGGCGCCATTTTAGAGATAATACTTTGTATGTCATCATAGATCTGGTCTGGCCGTGCACCGCCGTTCGATCACCCTGGTTCCGATTGTCCATAATCCAGCCAATTCCATTCCAGTGGACTGCAGGCACATGAATGCGTCGATTTACCGCTGCTCCCTTCCGGGCCTGACGGGATTCACCGGGCACCCATTGCCACAGTTTGAAATATCAGCACCGCTTAGAGTATGAAAACCGTTCAGTAATGACCTGGCGGCGACATCGACCCTGCTACAGCGGATTGCAGGTTACAGGGCACCGCTAATTCCCCATCTAGCACGGCCAAGAATTTTCCAAATTAACCAGCCGTTAATTTACAAGAAGAGATAATTGATTTCTTTAATAAATCACAACAATTTTTATTTCTGTGATTTCAAACCAGTCCCAGAAGTTGGATTGGTCAAGCTTTAACACGCCGTCCTTAAAACTGAACCTGAGCCTTTTACGGTATAAGGATTCAGTGAACCACTTCGAATTATCCCGCTTATAGTAAATAGCTACAAAGGGCGGGCTGTCCTCTTTCAGATCCGGGATGACCAGGGTACAGATAGATTCATTGAACTCACCCTCAGCAGTGATGAAATCTATTTTGGAGAAACTATAAACTCTTTTCCGGAGTGGAGTGTATTCCTCCAGGTTCTTTAGATGTTCCTGTGCACGATTAAGTGCCGGGAAAAGGAATAAAAATGATATGATAAAAAAAAGGGGGTGAATTCTCACCCCCGAATTTGGCCCTACTTTTTCTTACGCCCAAATAAACCTTTTTTCTCTTTCTTTTTCTCGCCCTCATCAGCTGGTTTTTCATCACCTTTTCCCTCTTCCATGCCTTCGACACGTTTCTCCCAGTCACTCAATTCCTGGCCGCTTTCTTCCGGGGCTGCTCCACCGCCATCGCCTTCTTCCGCTTCACCTTCATCCTCAATTATAAGTTCCTGGTTTTCCCAGATCTCTTTTAATTTTTCGTGACGTTTTTCAGAATTATCTTTCAGGTTTTCAAGTAATTCTGTTACTTCTTCATGAAAATCGGCAATGGTTTGTTCCAGCCTTCTTACCAGTTCTTCCTGCAATGGGATTCCAAAACCATCTCCCACTTTTTCCATAAGAGAACCAAACTGGTCCATTAAATATTTCTTTTGCGGATCAATGGCTGGCGCCTGATCCTCGGATCCACCTGTGTCAGGTTTTTTGGGCATATGTCCTCCGGTTATTGGGTTCGTAGCCTTTCATATTCCTCTTCAGCCAAAATAAAGGTCTCTTTTGGCGTCAGTAATGTACTGACAGCATCAAACATTTCGCCACTAAAAATCAATCCTATTATTGTACCATAAAAACGGTTATACCATTTGATATCTGTTTCAGGTTTGCGCTGCGAATTATAAACCTGTCCGATTCCGAAACCCAGTGCAGCACTGATTGCAAATATATATGGTTTTAAAAATAAATATTCCCCGGTTGTCATACGGTAAGAAATCCCTTCCATACGATCCAGGGGAACCCATTCAACGCTGGTTGGTGTCTGGACTTGTAATATTTCATTTTCAAAACTCAACAGGGTCCCTTTTAGTTTTTTACTGCCTGAATGTTTGATTTTTACAAATTGGGGTTTTGGTATTTCAGTCAGAATTTTTGCTGCCTGCAAAAAGTGCATTCCTTTGTACAGTTCGTTTAATGCTTCTTTTGTAAGCTCCGGCTGTCCATTCACATGTGTCTGCAGTTCAATAAATTTACGCAGGGTAAAGGTAGACGTCTTTTGAATTCTTTGCCCATGGATTTCTTTGATAATCTTTACCCGGAATTCATTGGGTCCCGCGGTCAGGATCTGGGCACTCACAAACCCTTTTTCCCCGGGGAATATACGGTAGAATCTGTTTTCATGTACATCAATCTCGGTCCCGACCCTGGGGCTTAATGCCTGCACTTCCCCCTGGGCCCGAAGAAAACTGAATATGGTAAAAAAGATTAATTTTTTCATCCCGGATCAGGTTTAGAAATTAAAAGCAGTTTCGACTGTTGTCTGTTTGATGGGTTGCAGTTTTCCGGTGCCGTCATCGCGGTAATACTGGCGAAAATCCCAGATAAGACTCACCCCCTTGCTCAATTCGTAGCCTACCCGGTAGCCCATGACCGTGTTCACGGTGGGATTCTCAAAATCAAATGGGTTATCATCATTATTCCTTTGGTAGTAGGCCATGGCGGTACTCACCTTGGGAATATTTTCCGCATTCAGGTTTATAAAGGCATAAAAGCTTTTGTAATCCGTGGTATCCATTCTCATATTGGCATAGGAAGCTGAGAAAGTGGCCAGACTGAACAGGTCCAGGGATGCCGAACCAAACAGTCCTTGTGAGGAAGTGGCCCCGGACGAATCAGTGAACACAAACATATCCTTGGTTTGGATACTTGTGGCGCCTGCGGAAGATTGGGTTACCACTCGGTTCAGATCATAGGACTGGTCAAAGAACTGAGGTACATAAGAACCGTTAATGAGTCGATATTCGAGGGAAAGGTGAAGCAGACCAAAGAGAGATGATCGTACTCCTGGGATGGATAGCCCTGTGCCCGAACGCTCAGGACGATTGAAAGAAACGGTATCTGAGGCTACAGAAGTGGGAAAACTCAGGCTGTTGTATTCAGCATAAACGGTGAGATCAATGATGCTGCTTTGTAAAAGCGGATACCCTATATCAACAGCCCAGCCGCTCACACTGGCTTTATTATCCTGAAGACTGAATGGGGTGGCTTTTAAAAGAATCTCATCGGCATTTTCATTGCCATCCACAATATTATCACCATCGGCATCAATATCGATCAAGGAATCCGGTACACTGCTCCCCTGCCCTGGATCGGGCCAGCCGTCGCCATCCGTATCATTCCATAAAGTACTATCATCAGGAAAATCGTCAAATACATCCGGAATTGTATCCTCATCCCGGTCTTTGAGTCCAGAGAACATATTGGCATCCGTAACATAGTTCATGCCGATAGAAAGGGGGAAATTATCCGAAATGGTGTAGGCAGTCCGAAATCCAATGAGGGTTCCGCCGCGTGAGAAATCCTTCACATTCGCCAGGAAAATTTCACCACTGACCGGTCCCAGATTAAAACCTGTATTGATACCCACCCTTCGTACTGAAGGAAATTCCATCATATTAGAATATCCAGACATCAAGCCACCATATCCAAGGGTCATGCCCTCAATCGAGCCATATTTTACCCAGGCAGGATCGGTTTTATCCCCGTAGCGAATAAACAGTATTTTATCCAGCAGCATGGATGGGTCGTTTTTAATATCCCATTCATCCGGGCGAATATTGCCTTCATTGTCCAGGTAAATGACCAGGTCTAAACCAAACCCCAGTTTGCCAATGTTCACTTCCGGACGCAGAGAAAGTTGATTGTACAACACACCATCCATAGTAGCGGAACCGATCCCCAAACCCATACCGAATGGTTTTTTCGGCGGCGCAGGCGGTTTTTTCCCTTCAACCCCCGTATCAGGTGCATCCGGTTCATCGGGTTGAGTTTCAGGTTCTGTTTCCGGTTCCTGTTTTTTATCTTCCTGGGGGGCAGCTTCTTTTTGCGGCTGTGGTTTGGTCTGGTTTTGCTGTTGTGGCTTCGTTTGGGTTGATTTCTTCGGTGCTTCACGCTCAGAGGGTTTCGGTCCCTGCTCGTAGGGTGTTGTTTCCGGATCAGGCGGATATTCGCCAGGGGTAGCTGGAGCCTGAACCAAGTTTCCCACAGCATTGCTCACCGCCTTTTGCCCAGGTCCTACGGAAACAGTCTGACCGCTGGCCATATTCATCACATCAAAATTTCCCGATTTTCCAATAAACTGATCAACCCCGCTGATCGGATCAACAATGGATGCAAATTCTGTACCTTTTACACTGGCCACACTCGAGGGGGTTTGCACCCGAAATGTTTTGCGGCGGCCTTCCTTCATCACCGTGCTAAGCATTGTACCAAAATCCACGTCTACCGTTCGAGTATTCTGGGTATCCATCAATTGCAACTGGGTATTTTCACGCAGTTTGACAACCGATTTATCATTGATATACATGACAGAAGCATAAGAAAGCGCCCCTACTTTTAAAGCATCGCCGTTGTTCAACGAGACGCCAAGTGTCGCTTTCTCAGAAAATGCGTCCCTGCCCATGCGTTTGATCAGAACATCGCCATGACTGCCGGCCAGGACTGCGATGGGCTCGGCCAGCAGGTTGGTAGAAAGTATTGCAGCCGCAAATATAATTTTGAATGGGACCGATTTCATATTATTGATTTGAATAGGATCACAAAAATTAAGCCTGAATCGGTATTGATCAAATCAAGTAGAATTTGCAATTGCCCGCATTACCAGTTCTTCCATACTGATAAATTCCAATCCTGTATATTCCTTTAGGCCCATTTCGCAGGTCCGGCTGGAGGAGACACCCAGCTCTGCACTGGGATTTGTTGATGTTTCCACAGCATGACGGGGGAGTTCCGGTACCCGCAACCCCCTGTCACCGGCCATGCCGCAGCAAAATCCTTCCATGGATGTCTCCACACTGCCGGCACAGGCTTTTGCCAGTTCAATCAGGTGGTGACCATTACTCATTTTCTGCGAAGAGCAGGCCGCATGGGTAAATACAGCTGCTGGTATTGGGGAGAACTGCAGATCTGCCTTTACCTGGTTCATAAAGGTGATTGAATCCAAAATCTGCAGGCTGGTCATATCGCCGGCAAGAATGTATTGCGTACAGGGGGAAAGATCGATAATCACCGGTATCCTGCCCCGGTCAGATTGCATAGCAATGTTTTTCAGGAGTTTTTTTCTGAGTTCATTGCCTGTTTTCCTGTACCCCCGGGAATCAAAAGCCATGCCGCAGCATTGATCTTCGTATTGATCTAATACACTTAACCTTTTACCTGCATGTTGCCCAATCTTATGCAGTATAGACGAGGATGATTCTCCACGGGGATTCCCGGGAAAAATACGGTTCACACAGGCGGGAAAATGGATAAAATCGAAGGGACGGCTCTTCTCCTGGGCTGGAAATTTGAGGGGATTCACTCTGGCTATGCCTGATTCCGGCCAGATTGGGATGGACCTGTTTGAAAAACGATTACATTTTCCAGAGATATAATGTAAGGCACTGTTGCCCAGAATGCGCTCTAATGTATTGGCCAGCCCAATGAATCGGTTGACCATGCCAACTGTAAATCGAAAATGGTTACTGATGGCTTGCACTATTCCGGGATCTGTATCCTTTGGAAACCTTGCATCTTTCACCATCCTTCCTGTATCGATATTCACCGGGCACTCTTCGGCACAAAGCCCATCCGCAGCACAGGATTGCTCCCATAGATAATGAAAATCTTTTATTTCATCTTCAGTCAAATTATTCAGCTTCATTTCGCGCATAACTGCAATGCGCTGGCGGGGCGTCAGGGTCAGACCTGCGCTGGGGCAGATCCGTTCACAAAAACCGCATTCAATGCACATATCCACTTCATCATGTACCCGGGGCAGCGGCTTCAAATCTTTCATATGCAGTTTTTGATCCCGGGTGAGCAAGACATCCGGATTTAGAATATGATGCGGGTCCGCTAATTTTTTTACCTGCCACATGAGTTCAAAGATAGCACCGCCCCATTCCGTTTCGACAAACGCTGCCATATTGCGGCCGGTGCCGTGTTCCGCTTTCAAAGAACCGTTGAACTGCCCCACAGTCATTTTTGAAAGGTCATTCATCATTTCTTCGTAGTTCCTCTCCCCGCTGGGACTGTCTAGGTCGATTGAAGTTATAAAATGAAGATTCCCGTCCTTGGCATGCCCAAAGATCACACCGTCATGAAAATCCCTGTTCTTGAATATTTTCTTGAGACCCCGGATAGCCGCAGCAAGGTTTTTCATATCCACGGCTATATCTTCCGTGATCACACTGGTGCCGGTCCGGCGCAGAGCCCCCAGTGTTGGATACAGACCCTTGCGGATCTTCCAGATCGTATCCCTGTCTTTTTCCTCTGTAACCAATTGCATCTCATGGACCATGGCATCTGCACGGACAAATTGTTCCACTTCTGTCATAAGCCTGGCAATCTCATCCGGTGTATATTCCTGGAATTCAATCAGCAGCCCGGTCATATCATCGGGAATTTGATTTGGATCGTAAGGGGGATGATCAAAATGTTTTGCAGTTCTCAAGGACTGATCATCTAGAAATTCGATGGCTGCAGCACCCAGGTCTTTAAAAAAAGGTACCGAATCTCCAGCTGTTTCCGGCGATTGAAATAAAATGAGACCAGTGCCTTTTTCAGGAGGATCCGGGATTGTTTTAAGGGTCACTTCAGAAATAAAAGCCAGTGTTCCCTCGGCACCGACCAGCAAATGAGAAAAAATGGCCAGGGGATCTTCATGATCTAAAAACGAATTCATGGAATAACCGATGGTATTTTTTATACGGTATTTCTGGCGGATCTTCTTAACCAATTGCGGCTGATCCAGGATTTTTTCCCGTATACGGAGCAGACCTTCAGCCAAGCCTGGTTCATTTTCAAGAAACCGGGAATTTTCATTATTGGCTGCGGTATTATACTCATGACCGTTGGCCAGAATGAAAGAAATATCTCTTAGAGTATGGTAGGCGTTAAACTCTGTCCCGCAGACCATTCCCGATGAATTATTGGATACGATACCGCCAATACGTGCTGCATTGATGGATGCCGGATCCGGACCTATCTTCCTGAGGTATGGAAGTAGTAATTTATTTGCAAAGGCTCCATTGACTCCAGGCTGCATGCGAATGGCATCTCCCCGGTCCAGTACTTGGAAACTCGACCAGTCATGGAGTGCCTCCGCAATGATCCCTGAAGTGATGGACTGCCCTGACAGGGATGTGCCGCCGGCGCGAAATGTAATGGGTGTTTTTGTCTGGCGGGCATATCCCAGCAGTGCTTTTACATCCTGGCTGGATCCGGGACGCACCACCGCATCGGGAACCAGGCGGTACATACTGGCATCCCTGGCATAGGCCATACGGGTAATCTTATTGTCCTGAATGGCGTTTGCTGGTAAATAATGATAAAGATTCAAAGCACCATGGGCCGGCAGAGTTCCTTGATCTTTATTGGAACCGGAATGGCTTGATTTTGAGAATAATTAAAAGCTACCATCTTAAACAGCGCGGTACACAGAGGTGAATCCTGGCCTTCCTGAAAAACACCTGCAATAAAATCAAAACTTTTTCCGCCAACCCGGGAAATCCTGTGACCTATTTCTAATTGGGATGGATGCGTAGCCTGATGATGATAGTTGACTTCCATGGATCCCAATATAGTACTCTCCTCCTCATCCTTGCGAATGCCCCTATAGCCCAATTCAAAATAAACATCCACCCTGGCAGATTCCATATAAGTTAAATATGCAGCGTGATTGATATGACCCAGTGTATCCATATCACGCCATCGGGACCTCATCCTTGACCAAAAATCAAAATCTGCTCTCCGTAAATGCTGCCATTCCATGATAAAACTTAGAATAGAATTATCCTGAGAATCACGTAAAGAATTCAATTTTGCGGTCTTATTTCTGCATGTAATTTTGGACAATGAAAAGCGAACAAGTACTTTCTTCCGATAGTTTACCGCTGCCTGGCGGTTCCCGCACCATGATCATTCTGACCCACACCCTGCTCTTATTTTCCATCCTAGCTGCCCAGCCCAAAGACAGAGTAGAATTTCAGGTCAATATTTGTACGGGTATTCTAACTGATGCCCTGGATGACAATCCAATCTATGCTATAAAGGTAGAGATTCTGAGTGGGAGTGATAAATTGAAAGATTCAACCTTCACCGACCGGGAAGGTAAATATCGCATCGACCCAGTAGGCTACCTTTGGAGGCCACGGATCAGATTTACATCATCTGATTATTACAAGAAAGTGGTCATCCTGACTGAGGACCATTTGGATGAAGAGAATAACCTGAACCTGAATATTTCCCTGAACCCTATTCCTGATGAAGAAAAACCCAAAATATTTTCAAAAGGAACCATGACTTCGCGGGCAAAAACATTTTTCTGGAAAGGCAATATTTTTTACCATTTAGGAAGTAATGACAACGCCGCTGATTACAATGCTTCCCGGATAGTTATTAATAAGATACGCACCGATAAGACCCCACAAGGTGAACTTCTCATCTGGATCAATGGGCAGGAAATGAACCCCCTGCTTTGTTATGTGCCTCAGGATGGCAGGTATGAAAACCTGCTTGCAATCCTGAGTGGTTATTTGCGCGAACCAATATTCCAGCACAGCGGCCTGCCGCGCTTTTTGGATGATGACCTTTTGGAACCGACTGTTATTTTTGGCAGGATCATGGATGCAGTAACAGATGAACCTGTCATGGGAGCAAAAGTAAGTATGATAGGTGTGGATCAGAATAGGCGTATCACCGGTCCCGATGGGAAATTTGCATTTCAAATTCTGGAAGCGGGAGAATTTTTCCTGGATGTGGTACCTCCTTTACATTCCAGATACGAAAATCCCACCAAGACCAAGCTTATGATAAAAGAAGCCCGCGGCGGCTGGTATAAGTCTGACCTGGTTCTATTTCCGAAGGATCGTTCCCATTGGGCCCAGTAAAACCTATTATTCTCATATGTTTTTTTCTTATCTCTAACCTTGAAAGCAATCAGAAAATGAATGATATTCAATTGGCCACTTTCGGCGGCGGATGCTTTTGGTGTATTGAGGCCATATTCCAGCGCGTAGAGGGTGTACTTGCTGTTAACCCTGGTTATGCCGGGGGTGACATAAAAAACCCCACTTATAAGGAAGTTTGCAGCGGTTCAACGGGGCATGCTGAAGTGGCCCGCATTGAATTTGAACCGCAAAAGGTCAGTTTCGAACAACTGCTGAATGTATTTTGGCAGGCACACGACCCCACTACCCTGAACCGACAGGGCAATGATGTGGGCACGCAGTACAGATCCGTTATTTTCTATCATTCTGATGAACAAAAAAACGCCGCTGAAAGATCTAAAAAATCCGCAGATTCATCAGGTTACTGGCCGCATCCCATTGTAACAGAAATAACAGAATTGAATAATTATTCAGATGCAGAGGATTATCACCATAATTACTATAACGATAATTCGAACCAACCCTACTGCATTTTCGTGATCAAGCCCAAGCTGGATAAACTGGAAAAAGAAGGAATAATAAACAAATAATCAGGCTAGCTCTTTTTCGTATTCCTGCATGGCCCTAATCAATGCATCCACGCCTTCTTCCGGCATGGCATTATAGATGGAGGCCCGAAAGCCGCCCACCGAGCGATGACCCTTGAGGGTCATTAATCCCTGTTCTTCGCAGAAGGACAGAAAGTCATGATCATCCAAACCCGATTCAGAAAATACAAAGGGTATATTCATCAGGGAACGATCCTCTACCGCTATAGGGCACTTAAATAAAGAGTTACGCTCAATCTCAAGATACAGTTTATTCGCTTTTTGTTCATTGATCGCCGCCATTGCTTCCAAACCGCCCAGATCCTCAATCCATTTCAGGGTCTCGTTGACCACAAAAACAGCGAATACAGGCGGTGTATTGAACATGGAATCTTTTGCTACATGGGTCTCATAGTCCATCATGGTGGGCAGGGTCCGATAATTCGCACCCACCAGGTCCTTCCTGATAATCACCAGTGTCACTCCAGCCGGCCCCATATTTTTCTGGGCCCCGGCGTAGATCAGCCCAAATTGAGAAACATCAATTGGTTTTGAAAGAATATCCGATGACATATCCGCAACCAGGAATCCATCGCGGTTTACTACTTCTGGTATTACTTTATACTGAGTACCATATATTGTATTATTACTGGTGATATGTAAATATGATGACTCTGTATTCTGGACACATTCTTTTGGAATATATGTGTATGTATTCTCCCTGGAACTTCCAATCACATTAGCTTTTCCGATTTTATTGCATTCCGCAATAGCTTTCGTGGACCAGGCTCCAGTATTGATATAATCCGCACAACCGCCATCCGGTAATACATTGAGTGGTACCATGGAAAACTGGGTGGAGGCACCGCCCTGGAGCCAGAGTACATGATAATTAGAAGGAATGGCCAGTAGTTCTGTGATTCGTTCTGTGGTTTCTTCGAACAGTGAAACTACAGGTTTTGAGCGGTGGCTCATTTCCATAAGGCTCATGCCCGTATCCCGGAATTGTTTTGCAGCTTCGCCGGCTGCAGCTAATACCCGCTCGGGTAAACAAGCAGGGCCAGCACTGAAATTATAGGTTTCCATAAGGGTAATTCTTATACAGATAAAACATAGAATACAGGGTATAACTTACCGGGAATTATACTGTATCTATAAAGAAAAACCCTGCCAGTATTTGATTATAATCATGACAGGGTTCTCTTTGTTTCTAGGGAACTGACTTAAGGTCTTTCTACACGATACGGTATGGACCAGACACTGGTATTGTACCCACCATCGGAGACAAACATGGTGGCTAGGTCAATTGCTTCAGTAAAGGTACGAAAAACACCCCTTACCTGTTCAGGACCCGGTCCATGGGTCCTCATTGCCCCGGAATGGGTGTTATCATTCATCGTTTCATCAAAAAACATTCCTGTATCATGGAGATGCCTCCGTCCTCTCTGGAAGCGGTTTCGGCCGTAATTCAGAAATACCCATTCGCCAACACCCGTACTTTCCATCGTGTATTCCGGTCCTGCGTTGGTTATATCTGCATAAGCAGCGACCCCGCTGAATGCCGTAAACGTGGGCAACGATTCCCGGTCTATAAAAAGGTCGCCCAAGTCATCCGCTGTAAAAGAATAAAGCTGTTCGCCCACTTCAAGGTCGCCCGTCAGAGCATGGAACGATAGATTTGTAATGAAAACCTTATCTCCAGAGCCGCCGATCATGGGTGTCAACGCGTCAATCTTCCAGCGGTAACCATCGGGGTTGCTTGAGTCATCCACTTTTACAAACCGGACTTTCCTTGTGAAGATAGATGAGAACTCCTTGGTAAAACTCAGGGAATCGATCTGCTCGTGGTTGGATGTGTCAATAGCCTTGGCAATGAATTCACCTATAATCGTGTGGGTCACAAGGCCAATGGCCGTGTCTTCACCTGCATCAAATTCAACTGTTCTATCCCGGTCCATCAGACGACGTCCGTACCGGATCCGGTATCCTTCTCCGAAGGACAGTGTATCGCTTAATACACGGCCCACGCCGCCTATTTCCAGGCCTACATCATGGTCCAGATCCATGTCTCCACCTGAGTCAAACCCATCCATACCTGCTGCCTCATCCGCATCCAGCAGGGCAAGCAGTGCACTTTCATCCAGCGGCACACCATTATCTGCATTTTCGCAGGCTGAAAAAATCAGCAACAAAGATAATGGCAATAAATAGAGTTGTTTCATGTTTCTACTCCTGTTTAATTATTGTTATTTACCTTAAT
>Ga0208766_1001357_pt1 | contig 13025 bp, 8 predicted proteins | sample ETN01SmetaG_3_FD_185792 | JGI IMG/M metagenome (GOLD analysis project Ga0208766, IMG submission 185792) | Marine microbial and viral communities from oxygen minimum zone, Eastern Pacific Ocean - ETNP2014F12-01SV263 (SPAdes) (version 2) | ecosystem: Environmental > Aquatic > Marine > Oceanic ...
TTTCGCCTGTTTTTTCTAAATTAATTTTTACACTCAAGTCTTTTAAAACATCTAAACTTAGTTTATAATTAGCTAAAGAAATACTACTATCATCAAGATCCAAATTACTGTATTTTTTCCATTGATCATTAAAGAATGGACTAATGGAAATATACCAATATTTGAGATTAAATGTTTCGCCATTTTTACTACCATAGCCTGTAAATTTAGAATCTGGGAGTTTTACCGAATATTTTAGGTCAATATTAACACTATCGTTTTTCTTTAATGGACGGTTAAGAATAATACGAATAATATCTTTTTGATCAGACAATCTATTCCAATTAATTTCATTACCATTCTCTTTTATATAATCAATCATTGTAAATCCAAGTTTGTTTTTTGATGAGAGATAAAAACTCCTATCATATTCTTCTCCAAATCTTTTTGCTAATGGTGTATCAGTATTTGAATAGGAATTTACCCAATCATTCATATAGATTGTTTCAATAGTATTATCAGATATATTTTTAAATGAAATAATTTGATTAATATCAATTCGACCATCTTTTTCATAAAATTTTGCTTCAATACTATAATTGATATCTACTTGTGAAAAAAGTATTGATAGTTTGAGAAAAAATAAAAGATGTAAAACTTTTTTCATTTGGTTATGCTGATTTTAGCTCTTCAAAAAGATATTTTGCAGTATGACTTGATTTGATTTTAGATAAATTCTCAGGTGTTCCATATCCAATTATTTCCCCACCATTTTCCCCACCATTTGGTCCAATATCAATAATATAGTCCATTTGCTTTATAACATCTAGATTGTGCTCTATTATCAAAACGGTGTTCCCTTTATCAACAAGAAAATTTAGCACTTTTATCAACAATTTAATATCTTCAAAATGAAGGCCCGTAGTTGGTTCATCTAAAATATAAAAAGTCTTCCCTGTATCTTTTTTAGATAATTCGGATGCTAACTTTACTCTTTGTGCTTCTCCACCCGATAGAGTGGTTGATGACTGACCTAAAGTCAAGTATCCTAATCCAACTTTTTGTAATGTTTTAAGTTTTCTAGACAGATTCGGGACAGACTCAAAAAAAATGCAAGCTTCATCAATTGTCATATCTAAAATATCGTGAATAGATTTTCCCTTGTATCTTACCTCGATTGTTTCGCGATTAAATCTTTTACCATTACAATCTTCACACTCTATATGAACATCTGGGAGAAAATTCATTTCAATCACCTTTGTCCCTGCACCTTGACAACTCTCACATCTTCCTCCTTTAACATTAAAACTGAATCTTCCTGGCTTATAACCACGCTGTTTTGATTCTGATGTTAGAGAAAAAATAGAACGAATTTCACTAAAAATGCCGCAGTATGTAGCAGGATTACTTCTGGGACTTCTTCCTATAGAACTTTGATCAACATTTACAACTTTATCAATATTATCCAATCCTTTCACTTTTTCATACGGCAAGGGCTTTAAGATTGATTTATAAAAATGTGAGCTTAAGATAGGATATACTGTTTGATTTACAAGAGTAGATTTTCCACTTCCAGACACGCCAGTCACACCTATTAATAAGCCTAGGGGAAATTTGACATTAATTTTCTTAAGGTTATTTCCTGTACATCCCTTAACAATAAGATTTTTACCATTGCCTCTTCTTCTTTTTTCCGGTAATTCAATATTTTTTATCCTTGCAAGATAATCTCCAGTTAGACTATTTTGTTTTTTTATGAAATTTGGTGTCCCTTCCGAAATAATTTCACCACCATTTTTTCCTGCAAATGGACCTAAATCAATAATATGATCTGCTTTTAGCATCATTTCTTTGTCATGCTCAACAACTATAACCGAGTTGCCAATATCTCTGAGAGATTTTAAAGAATCGATTAATTTTAAATTATCTTTTTGATGAAGACCAATTGTTGGTTCATCCATAATATAGAGAACTCCTGTTAATTGAGAGCCAACTTGTGTCGCAAGTCTAATCCTTTGACTTTCGCCTCCTGAAAGTGATTTGGTAGATCTTTTTAGCTTTAAATAATCAAGACCAACATTTATTAAAAATCCTAGTCTTTTCAATACTTCATTAATTATTTCTTTTGATATTTCTAGTTCTTTTTTTGAAAGTTTACCCCCTAATTTAGAAAACCAATTATGAAGAACTTTTAGATCCATATCAGAGATTTCAATTATATTTTTTTTGTCAATTTTGAAATAATTAACTTCATTTTTAAGTCTTGCTCCCTCACATTTATCGCATTTATTTTCATCCATGAAGGAGGAGGCCCATCTTCTTATAGATTTTGACTCTGTATTTAAATTTTGAGATTTAATAAAATTTTCAATTCCTTCAAAATCAATTTTATATTCTCTTTTAACTCCTAGAGTCTTTGAAGTAATTGAAAACTTTTCATTTCCGCCATTTAAAATTATTTCTAATGCATTTTTTGGTATATCTATAATTTTAGTAGAAAGAGAAAAGTTATATTTTTTACTTATTGCTCCAATCTGTTTGAATATCCAACTGTTTTTTTTATTTCCCAAAGGGATAATACCTCCGCAAGCTATGGATTTAGTATCATCTGGAATTATTTTCATTCTATTAATTTCTTGGACAACACCTAAGCCTTTACATTTTTCACACATTCCTTTTGGAGAATTAAAAGAAAATGTATTTGGCTCTGGTTTGTCATATGAAATTCCAGACATAGGACAAATTAGGTTCTTACTAAAATATCTCTTTTCATTATTTTTTAAATCAAGAATTAGCAATGAGTTATTCCCCATTTTTAATCCTGTTTTTATTGATTCGAATAACCGAACATTATTTTTAGCAACTTTTATGTTATCAATTATTAGTTCAATATCATGAGTTTTATATCTATCTAATTCTAATCCGGCCTTTAGATTTATAATTTCACCATCAATTCTGGCCTTTAAAAAGCCCTGTTTAATGAAATTTTGAAATAATTCTCTGTAGTGGCCTTTCCTTGATTTGATAACAGGAGCCATGATTATAATATTTTTAGAATTATATTGATCTTCGATTAATTTATTAATCTGTTCATCTGTATAACTTATCATTTTTTTGTTAGACACATAACTATATGCTATTCCTATTCTAGCATAAAGGAGTCTAATGAAATCATATAATTCAGTAATTGTTCCAACAGTTGATCTAGGGTTCTTAGACGTAGTTTTTTGTTCGATAGCAATTACAGGAGATAAACCATCTATTTTTTCAACATCCGGCCTTTCAAGAGTTCCTATGAACTGTCTGGCATATGCAGAAAAAGTCTCAATATATCTTCTTTGTCCCTCGGCATATAAAGTATCAAATGCTAATGATGATTTTCCACTACCAGATAAGCCTGTGAGAACCACAAGTTTTTCACGAGGTATTTTTAAACTTATATTCTTTAAGTTGTGAACTCTCGCAGCTTTAACATCTATTGATTTTTTAATCATTTGGCGATTGGCAATTTTGCAAAAATAATGTTTTATCTAAATAAACACATTATGAAGTTATTATGTATTTAATATATAAAAGCAGCTGCATCATCGCCTCTTGGATCTGCTCCAGCAGATATAATTCCGTCATCACTGATCATTATAGCATCAACTCTCCCAATTTCTCTTATGTAATCAGATTTTATATCGTATCCTTTTATCTGAAGGTTTTCAATGGTTTTGTTTGCAAATCTTTCCTTTTCAAATTCAACTTTTTCGGGGATCCATTGATGATGAAATCTTGGAAAGTTTACAGCATCTTGGATATTCATTCCAAATTCATAGGTATTAAGAATTACTTGAAAGATAGATGTAATAATGGTTGATCCACCAGGAGTCCCTAAAACCATGTATAAAGAGCCACCCTTTTCTATTATTGTGGGGGTCATTGAGCTAAGCATTCTTTTTCTTGGTTCAATAGAATTAGCTTTTCCTCCTATTAATCCAAACACATTTTGTGTGCCAGGTTTACTGCTAAAGTCATCCATTTCGTTGTTTAAGAAAAAACCAAATTTTTCAACATACACTTTTGATCCATAACTTGTATTAAGTGTTGTTGTAATCGAGACAGCATTTCCAAATTCATCGATAATTGAAAAATGTGTAGTTTCCTCACTTTCTTTCCAAGAAGCTATTTCCCCAGGATTAATATTTGAAGAACTAGTTGCTTTAGAAAAAGTAAAGTCTTTCATTCTATCCAATAGATATTTTTCATTAATTAGAGTATCCATAGGTATATTGATAAAATCAGGATCACCTAAAAACTTACTTCTATCAGCGTAGGATCTTCTTTCAGCTTCAATCATTAATTGAATTGTTTTTTCACTGTTATAGCCAAAATCTTTAATTGGATATTTTTCTATCATCTTAAGCATTTGGGCAAGGCATATTCCTCCACTAGAAGGGGGGGGCATAGAAAAAATATTCAGATTTTTATATTTAAAATTTATCGGTTTTCGCCATTTAGGCTCATATGCTGCCAAATCTTCCAAATCAATAATTCCTCCACTTTCTCTTACTTCTTCTACAATGCTTTCAGCAATTTCCCCTTTATAAAAGGCTTCTTCTCCTTTTTCAGAAATCAATTTTAGAGCTTTAGCAAAGGCTTTGTTTTTAATAGTATCACCTTTTTTAAATTCATTTGCATAAAATGTATTTTGTCCATTTACTTCTATAAATTCAGCTCTTTTACTATCTAAGCTTGACTTTTGACCAGCAGTTACAACAAAACCTTTTAAAGCTAAATCTATAGATGGTTTGATTAAATCTTTCATAGGGATGGTTCCAAATTTTCTATGTATTTCAAACAATCCTGCAACAGTTCCTGGCACACCAACAGCCAGACCACCTTTAGTACTTTTATCAGGGATTACATTACCTAATTTATTTTGAAACATTTTTTCGTATGCGTTAATTGGAGCCATTTCCCTGTAATCTATAGAGCCAGTTTCACCATTATTTTTCCGATACACCATAAAGCCCCCTCCAGAAATATTACCTGCATTGGGAAAACAAACAGCAAGCGCAAAGTTTGTTGCTATCATTGCGTCAAAAGCATTTCCTCCTTTTTTAAGAATTTCAGCACCTATTTTTGAAGCTTCAATTCTAGCAGAAACAACAGCTGCCTTTGGCCTTTCAGCTTCTTTGGCACAAGAAATAAATATTAGAACTATGGATAGAAAAAGAGTTTTTTTCATTTTATATTTTTATTAAATAATTTATTTCCTCTTTAGAAAAAAACATTATGTTTTTACAATAATTAAAGTTTTTTAGCACTTATATAGTTTTCATTGAGGCAATCAATACAGGATTCATATTTGATTTAAATTTACTTTTCTTTTTTTATTTAAAGGTACAAATAGAATTAATTCTAATAATCTCAAAATAAAACTTGTCGTATCTTTGTTAATGACATGCCGTTAATTAAATCTATTTCTGGAATTCGTGGTACGATAGGGGATAAAGAGAATGAAGATCTGACTCCTTCAGATATAAAATATTTTACAGCTGCTTTTGGAGAATGGGTTAAATCTAAGCCAAGAAATGGTTCTATTAAAATTGTTGTAGGAAGAGATGCAAGAAAGTCTGGAGAAATGATTAATTCTATTGTAAACAGTACTTTAACTAGTTTAGGAATAAATGTTATTGATTTAGGATTATCCACCACACCCAGTGTTGAAATGATGGTAATATCTGAAAAGGCTCAAGGAGGGATTATAATAACAGCTAGTCATAACCCAAAAGAATGGAATGCTTTAAAATTTCTCAATAATGAAGGTGAATGTTTAAGCGCCCCCTCTATTTTAGACGTAATAAAAAGATCAGAAAGTAAAAATTTCAATTTTTCAAAAATTAATGAATTGGGTAGTATTATTCAAATAAAAAATGCTATTGACATTCATATCTCTTCAATTTTAAATCTTCCAATTATAAACACTAAACTTATTAGAGACAGAAAATATAAAGTTGTTGTAGATGCTGTTAACTCTTCTGGAGGTATTGCAATACCAAAAATTCTATCTCTTTTTGAAATTGAAGTTATTAAGATAAATTGTGAGCCAGATGGAAATTTTAGTCATGATCCAGAGCCTTTGGAAAAGAATTTAAAGGGCTTAGCCAAAGAAGTAATAAAGCAGAAAGCTGATTTTGGTATTGCTGTTGACCCTGATGTTGATCGATTGGCTTTTGTAGATGAAAACGGCTCTTATTTTGGAGAGGAATATACTCTTGTTGCTTGTGCTGATTATGTACTAAGTAAGAAATCTGGAAATACCGTTTCCAATCTCTCCTCAACAATTGCTTTATCTGATGTAACGAAAAAATACAATGGCACTCATTATTCCAGTAAAGTAGGAGAGGTTAATGTAGTTGAAGAAATGAAATTAAGAAAAGCTGTAATAGGGGGCGAGGGAAATGGAGGTATTATTTACCCTGATCTCCATTATGGAAGGGATGCATTGATTGGAGTTGCTCTTTTTTTATCTTTGATTGCCGAAAAAAACATTAAAGTTTCCAAGTTAAAATCTAGCTATCCTTTATATTTTATGTGTAAACAAAAAGTCAATTTTGATTCAAAAATTAACATTGAATCTGTTTTTACATCATTAAAGAAAAAGTTTAATGCATTTAAAATAATAACTATAGATGGTATTAAAATTTATTTTAAAGACTCATGGATTCATCTCAGAAAATCAAATACTGAGAGCATTATAAGAATTATTTCAGAAGGGAAGAGTAAAAATGTTGCAGAAAAAATCGCAAAAGAATTTGTAGAAGAAATCAGTAAAAAAATGGACTAATTGTCTTGGCTGGGATAATTCCATTTTGGTCTGATCATGGGATCAATATTTTTAAATCGGTTGTGCGACCATAAATATTGACTTGGATCTTTGTAAATCTGCTTTTCAACTAAATTAAAAAAAGTCTTAGTTATTTGATAATCCTCAGTTTCTTTTGGATTAGCTGAAACAACCTTAAATGTAGTTTCATAATAACCTCTTTTAACTCTAGTTATTTCAGCAAAAACAACTGCTAAGTCTAATTCCTTAGCAAGTTTTTCTGCACCTAAAAAAACAGGCGTATTTATTCCTAAGAATTTAAGATAAAATGAGCTTGGTTTTATCTGAGGAGATTGATCACTAGCAAACCCATATATAGCTTTATGCTTCTTTTTTGAGTGTTCTTTAATAGTGTTAATAGCTTTATATCTAGAAATAACTTCAGCATTGTGCTTTTTTCTTATTTTTTTTACAAGCCTATCAAAATATTTGTTTGTTACAGGGGTGTATACTCCATATCCTGTATAGTTTTTTACATGATACCCCAAGGACAACATCCACTCCCAGCTAGCATAATGGGCACACATTATAATTATATTTTGATCCTTTTTTTCAAATGGAGTTAAAGCTTTAATATTATTAAATTTAAATCTATGCATCATATCTTTTTTACTAATCAAGAGTGATTTAGCCATTTCTAAAAAGATATCTGTCATGTGCTTATAGTTATTTTTCTCAAGCAATGCAATTTCTTTTTTTGTCATCTTAGGAAAAACTAGCTTTAAATTTTTTCTGATAACTTTTTTTCTATAAGAAAAAAAATAAAGTAAATAAGATATTATATCTGAGAATATATAAAAGATTTTGAATGGAAGAGAGGCAACTGCCAAAATCAAAGGATATAGTATAAAATAAGTTAGCCTTTGCAAGAGATAAATTTTTTCAAAGATACTATATTTGTCTAGGAAATTAATTTCTAATGCTTGGACTTTCCCCTATTTTATCCTTGATTATCTTAACTAATATAATTTTTTCTTATAAAGGTTTTAGAAATAAATTTTTCTTTGATCGTTACAAATTCGATATATTAAAATTAGATAGTGGAGATCTAGTAAGAATGATTAGTTCAGGTTTTCTTCATGTTGATTATAATCATTTAATAATTAACATGTTAACCTTATATTTTTTTGCAGATTATGTAGTTTATGGAGTAGGATGGATAAATTTTTTGATTATATATATGGTTAGTTTATTACTAGGAAATTATTTTTCTTACAAATTTCACAGAAATCAAAAAAATTATACTGCAGTTGGAGCTAGTGGAGCAGTATCTGGAATTGTTTATAGTTCTATTTTAATTTTTCCTGATATGAAATTAGCTTTTATCTTTTTTCCAATACCAATGCCTGGTTATTTTTTTGCTGTCGGGTATTTAATCTACACAATTTATTCTATGAAAAGGCAAAATGATAATGTAGGCCATACTGCTCATTTTGGGGGATCAATAGCAGGTATTTTAGTTACGCTTATAATAGCCCCTGAATTGTTTGTAAAGTCTGCCTTAACTTTGATTATTCTTATTACTACAATTCCAATTTTTTCTTACTTCATTTTTAAGAAATAAAAAAGATTTTATGGTTTACTAAGTAATTCCTCAATTTTTCGCTCAAGAAAACTTCCTCTTAAATTAGTAGATAAAATTCTTCCTTCTTCATCCAATATATATGTTTGAGGAATAAAGCTTATGTTATACAATTTAGCAATTGGATCATTCCAAAATTTTAAATTAGAAATCTGACTCCAAACGAGGCCATCATCACTAATGGCTTTTATCCAATTATTTTTATCTCTATCAAGAGAGATACCTATTATATTTAAACCTTTTCCATTGAATTTATTGTATATCCTGACAAAATTGGGATTTTCAACTCTACAAGGACGACACCATGATGCCCAAAAATCAAGAATTGTGACTTTGCCTAAAAGATCATTCATTTTGAGAATACTTCCATTTGGATCGGGACCTTCAAATCTTGGAGCTAATTCACCAACTTCTATTTTTTTCTTTGAAACATTAACTAAATTATATATGTTATTACCGGTTTTAGTATTTCTAATTTTATCATCAAGGTTATTATAGTAAATCTTTGCCATTTCCACGTCTAAATCCTTAGCACTTAAATATTTTTCTAAAAACAAGGCGCTAAAAAATGAATTGTTATGGGTTTGAATAAATTTAATTTCATATTCCTTTACTTTTTTTCTCAGATCGTTATGTTGCTCGGCAAGATCATTCCCCAGGAGATCATCTCCTAGCGCCATAGCTCTTTCATATTCAGTTGCTATTTCATTTAATGAATTTATAAGAGACTTTGTTTCATTTTTGTATAAAATATAAGAATCATTTGAGGTTGTACCTTTAAATTCCGATGATCCAAGATCATCTTTTAAAAGTTTTGCTTTAATAGTCCCAGGTTCAACAATAAAACCCACATTTCCTTGAATCCCCTCCATGTAAAGGAAGTTAATGTCTGGTTCTATAACAGTTCCTTGAAATTCAAATTTTCCCTTTGATACAAGAATTGTATCCAAAACTATCGGTTGATTGTTTTGATCTGCTACCACTCTAAAAATTTTCTTTCCATCATCTAGATCAGTCGTTCCAATTATTTTAAATTTTTCAGATTCATCGGAGCAACTTAAAAGTAAAAATGATAAAGCTATTTGGACAAGTTTTTTCATACTCGTAAAATTACCAAATAAAGTATTTAATATGTAACATTGGTTTAAAAATAAATATACTACATTGACATCATGAAAATTAATCCACTTATTGATGAACTTATTACTTTGCTGGGTATTGAAAATATTATATATGGAAAGGATTTAGATCAAAAATACCATCATGTTTGGAAAATGGATGAACCTCTAAAAGCACTAGCATTAGTTATGCCCAAAAGCACAAAGCAGGTTTCGCAAATCATGAAAATTTGTTTTAAAAACAATCAAGAAGTTATTATTCACGGAGGACTAACAAATTTAGTTGGAGGAACTGAGTCTAAAAGACATCAATTAGTCATATCTCTTGAAAAGATGAATAAAATTGAAGAAATAGATCAAAAAAGTAGAACTGTAACAGTCCAATCTGGTGTTATTTTAGAAAATTTGATTAATTCTGTTTCTGATAAAGACCTTCTTTTGCCGCTAAATTTTGGAGCCAAAGGGTCAGCCCATATTGGAGGTGCAATTTCAACTAACGCTGGTGGCTTAAGGGTATTAAAATATGGTATGGTTAGGCAAATGATTCTTGGCCTTGAAGTAGTTCTTCCAGACGGGAAGGTTATTTCTTCTTTAAAAAAAATAATTAAAGACAATTCAGGATATGATCTAAAACAATTATTTATTGGATCAGAAGGTACTTTAGGAATAGTTACTAAAGCAGTTTTGAAACTTATTGAAGCTCCATCAACCAGGCATTCGGCTATTTTAGGAACAAATAATTATGAGAATGTAATTAATCTTTTAAAAACTCTTGAAAAAGGGCTTGGTGGAATTCTTAGTGCTTTTGAATTAATGTGGGGAAACACATATAGAACAATGATAGAAAAATCCACTTCTCTTATTTCGCCAATTAATCAAGACTATGATTATTATGTGTTCGTAGAAACCTTGGGTAGCAATAAAGAAAAAGACTATAGTCTATTACAGAATCTAATAGAAAAAGCATTAGAGGACAATATTATTCTTGACGGTTCATTAGCTGAAACTGACAAAGAACTTAATAATTTATGGCAGATTAGAGAAGATGTTTCAATACTTGATTCCAATGCTAATTATGCTCAACATTTTGATATAAGTATTCCAATACCTTTAATTGGGAATCTAGTAGACTCTATCACTAAAAATTTAAAAAAACTGTCATTTGTTCAAAATATATATACATGGGGACATGTTGCTGATGGTAATATCCATTTTATCGTAGGTAAAGAAAATAATTCTCTTGATATAATTAAAAAAGTAAATGAGATTGTATACGAACCTTTAAAAGAAAATAATGGTTCTATATCTGCTGAACATGGGATTGGTCTGGATAAGAAAAACTACTTGATTAAAAGTAAGTCTAAGCCTGAAATTGAGCTTATGAAACAGATTAAACATCTTTTTGACTCTAAAAATATTCTAAATCCGGGAAGAATTATATAACAATCCATTCATTATATTTATGTAAATGAAAAAAAACAATCTGCCAAGTATATTAATTTTCTGTCTAATTTTTATTCAATGCCAACAAACTCCAACGTCACAATTAAATCAGAGGTGGAGCGAGGAAAGAGCTTGGGAATGGAAAGAAGAAAATGGATGGATGGTAGGCACAAATTTTAATCCTAGCACTTCAATAAATCAGTTGGAATTCTGGCAAGAAAACACTTATGATACAGAAACCATTGAAAGGGAATTAGAATGGAGTGCAGAATTAGGAATGAACTTGCATCGTGTTTATTTACATAATCTACTATGGGATCAGGATTCGCTGGGGTTATTGAAACGTGTAGAAAAGTATTTGGAAATAGCTGATAGTAATGATATTAAAACACTTTTTGTTTTATTAGATGACTGTTGGCACCCAGTTCCAAAACTTGGAAAACAACCAGATCCTTTACCTTTTATCCATAACTCCGGATGGGTACAAGCACCTGGTTCAGCTATTTTAGGAGACAGTTTACGACATCAGGAAATAAAAAACTATATAAAAGGAGTAATGTCTCATTTTGCTGATGATAAGAGAATAGTTGGTTGGGATCTTTATAATGAACCAGGAAATGCAACACCTTTTGACCCGAGATATCCAGATAGAGGACCAGAGGTTAAAGACAAAGATATTTACACACTATCTCTACTTAAAAAATCTTTTAAATGGGCAAGAGAGGTAAATCCATCTCAACCCATAACTACTTCTGTATGGAAAGGATCGGGAGCGGATAAAGATTGGTCAAAACTAGATAGCTTATCTGACCTTTCTCGCTTTACCCTATCAAATTCAGATGTAATTTCATTTCATACCTATGGAAATATTGAGGAGATGAGACTAAGGATTGACCAATTAGAAAAATTTAACCGCCCTATATTGTGTACAGAATATCTAGCTAGGGGTCAAGGCAGTACTTTTCAAGCAATGTTACCACTGTTGAAAGAAAAACAGATTTCAGCTATTAATTGGGGGTTCGTTGCTGGAAAAACTAATACTGTATTTCCCTGGTCTTCATGGCAAGAAGATTTTGATTCACTTCCTAAGATATGGCATCATGATATTTACCTGTCAGATAAAACTCCATACGATCAAAATGAAATTGATTTTTTAAAAGAAATTTTGCTAACTAATTAGTTTACTTAAAAAATCTATTCCAGTCAGATTCACCTGCTATAAAAGCAAATGAGTAAGGACTCCCGTTTTCTAATAATTTTTGATAATATTTTTTTGCTCTTAAGGTGTCATTTTTTTCATACATATACCAGTTTGCTAACGAGTATAAAGCAACATCATCAATAACAATTTCGGATTCTTTAAGGTGACCCTTGTAGAATAAACATGATTGATAATAACTCATATTTTCTATGATATCCATTTCATTATTTACTTTATCAATTACTTTAGCAGCTCCCTCAACATCGCCTAGCTTTCTATTTATCATATATAGCCAGTGTACACTTGAAACAATATTATCGTCATATTTGTGACTAACACTTCTATTACTAAATGCCTTCAAAGCATTATTCATATCATTTATTAGATAATAAGATAAACCAATGTGATACCATATATTACCTTTAAGTGTAGTTAACGGAATATTCTTCTTATTTGGCAAACCGTCTGGTTCAATTTGATCAACTTTTCCGTTAATTAATTTAAGAGCTTTTTTAAAATCCTTAATAGCTTTATCATATTGACGAGTAGAAATGTATCTATGGCCTCTGTGGCGATAAAACCGAGCATCTTTAGGATGTCTTTTTATTCCTTTAGAATATAAATTAATTGCCTTTTGATAATAACCTAAATAAGCAGCTCTTCTGCCATACCATATTAATGATTCAGGGTCATTTTGATTTTTAAAATAAATTTTTTGAGCTGATTTGAACTGATCTAATGATTTTCCTTCTTTTATGATAGGACTAATTAATGTATCCCCCAATAAGGTTATAGCTTCTGTTGTTTGTGAGAGTGAATAATCATTGG
>Ga0208766_1001359_pt1 | contig 13018 bp, 12 predicted proteins | sample ETN01SmetaG_3_FD_185792 | JGI IMG/M metagenome (GOLD analysis project Ga0208766, IMG submission 185792) | Marine microbial and viral communities from oxygen minimum zone, Eastern Pacific Ocean - ETNP2014F12-01SV263 (SPAdes) (version 2) | ecosystem: Environmental > Aquatic > Marine > Oceanic ...
ATTAAGCAAAGAAACTAAATTATATTTTGATTTAACTCAAGTTTCAATGTTTGATGCTAATTCGCAAGAAAGAATTTAATTATGAAAGTAAAATATTTTGATTTAAAAAATAAAAGAGTTTTTATTTCAGGAGGTGGATCAGGTATTGGTGCAACTATAGTAGAGCAATTTTGTGAACAAAATAGTGAAGTTTATTTTATAGATATAGATATTAAAGCTTCAAAAAAATTAGTAAAAAAAATTAAAAAAAAAAAATTAAAAACCCCTAATTTTATTGAGTGCAATATTTTAGACATTAAAAAACTACAAAATATAATTAAAGAAATCATTACCAAAAAGGGACCAATACATTGTTTGATAAATAGTGCCGCTAATGATGATAGACATACTACCGAGCAAGTTGATGAAAAATATTGGGAAAATAGAATGGGTATAAATTTAAAACATTATTTTTTTGCAGCTCAAGCAGTCGTAAAAGGAATGAAAAAAATTAAGTCAGGATCAATTGTGAATTTAAGCTCTGTATCATGGGTGCTTGGAGAGGGTGATAAAGTAGTTTATGAAACTGCTAAATCAGCAGTTGTTGGTTTAACCAGATCTTTTGCTCAAGAGTTTGGAAAATATAATATAAGAACTAATTCAGTCATACCTGGTTCAATTGCAACTGAAAGACAAATAAAACACTGGTTAACCCCAAAATATAAAAAACTCATTCTAGATAGTCAGGCTTTGAAAAGACAATTAAAACCTGATGATGTAGCAAGACTGGTATTATTCTTATCTTCTGATCAATCTTCTGGTTGTACAAAACAAAGTTTTGTTGTTGATGCTGGAATAGCATAATTATAACTAAGTTAGTAAAAATGAGAAAAATAAATATCTCAATCGTTGGGACTGGTTTAATGGGCCTTCAACACATTAATGCTATAACAAAATCAAATAAAGCTAATCTACATTCAATTGTTGATATTAGTAAAAATGCTCTTAATTTATCGAAAAGATATAAAGTACCATTATATTCTCATGTAAGAGACCTTTTAAAAGCAAAAAATTTAGATGCAGTAATTATTGCAACACCTAATCAACTTCATGAAAAACATACAGTGAGTTTTTTAGAAAAAAAAATACCTGTTTTATTAGAAAAACCAATTGCAGATAATATAAAGTCAGCAAATAAAATTATTAAAAGTTCAAAAAAAAACAAAACAGCTTTATTGATAGGATATCATCGAAGACATAATTCGATTGTATCAAAAGTAAAAAAGATAATAGATTCAGGCAAATTGGGAAATATTGTTTCTGCAAATGTTTTATGCTGGCTTTATAAGCATAAAGAATATTACAAAGAAAAATGGAGAACAAGTAAAGGTGGGGGTCCCTTAGGGATTAATCTTGTTCATGACATTGACATGATTTGTTATTTGCTAGGTCCAATTCAATATGTTCAAGCTTTTACAACTAATAAAACTAGAAAATTTAAAGTTGAAGACACGGCAACTGTTAGTTTAATTTTTAAGTCGGGCGCATTATGCACTCTTAATATTTCCGACACCATTGTAGCTCCATGGAGTTATGAATTAACTGCAGGTGAAAATCCAGCCTATCCGATAACTAATCAGTCAGCTTATATGATTGGTGGAACTAAAGGATCTTTACAATTTCCAAATTTAAAAAATTGGTTTTACAAAAAAGAAAGAAGTTGGTGGAATAAGATATTAGCAAAAGATGATATTAAAAAAAAAGATGACAATACTCTTATTAACCAGATAAATCATTTTGCTGATGTGGTAACTAAAAAAATTAAACCAAAAGTAAATGGTAATGATGGTTTAGCTTCACTTAAAATTTTTGCGGCAATTACTAAAAGCGCAAGATGTGGAAAAAAAATTAGACTTTAACCTTATCTTTATTACCTTCTGTTCGAATAAATAATAATCCAAATATAATTATTCCAATCACACCTATAATTTTATTATAATCAAAAGGTACTCCGAAAATTAAGAAATTTACAATAGTAGACCATATTAATTGCGAATATTGAAAATTAGTGACAAATGATAAGTTAGATAATTGTATTGCATAAATTATTAATGAATGACTTATAAATCCTGCTACACCAAGTAATATTAAATAAAGCCAATAAATATTTTTTTCTAAGGGCACCCAATTAAAAGATATAAAAATACTAAAAATAATTGCTCCTAAAATTGAAGTATAAAAAATTGCAGCAAAAGGATCGTTGTCAGTCGATATAACTTTTGTAAAAAACTGATAAAGCGCCCAGCAAATAGGAGGCACAATCGGAAAAATTAAGTCTACACTAAATATTTTCATGCTTGGTCCTACTGCGTAGATAATTGAACCAAAACTTAGAAGCATTAACATTATTCCTTTAAAAGATAAAATATCTTTTAAAAAATATGCAGATAGCAATGAAACTATTAAGGGTGCAGAAAAGAAAACAACATAAATATCGACTAAGTCAAACTTTTGCAAAGAATAAAACATGAATGTTGTAGCAGTTACCATTAATATGGATCTTATTATTTGAACTTTAAAATTTTTTTTTAAATTTATTTTTGGTTTGAAGATTAAAAAAAATATAATTAGAGATATTAAATGAAAAAAAAACCTTCCCCAAATTGCTTGAGTAATTGGCATTACAGTCCCTAGATATTTTGCTGTTGAATCCATACAGACAAACATAAAAAAACCACCAGCAGCTAATAAAATTACATTAAATAAAGGGGTTTGTTGAGGCACAATGCAGATCTTTATTACATTACCACGCCTACTTGCCAAGGATTAAATTCCTCGTCACCGTAGCCGTTGATCTCACTTTTTGACTTATTTCCAGATGCTGTATTTACTATTAATTCAAATATTTTTTGTCCTACTTCTTCTATTTTTTCTTTACCTTCAGCGATGGTTCCGCAGTTGATGTCCATATCTTCTGACATTTTTTCATACATGGCTGAATTAGTTGAAAGTTTTAAACTTGGAACTGGTTTACATCCAAAACATGATCCTCTACCAGTAGTAAAACAAATAACATTTGCTCCTGATGCCACTTGACCAGTTACTGATACAGGGTCATAACCTGGAGAGTCCATAAAATTAAAACCTTTATTTTTTAGAGGCTCTGCATATAATAATACATCTTGAAGTACAGAGTTGCCTCCTTTAGCAACAGCTCCTAAAGATTTTTCTAAAATTGTAGTTAAACCTCCTTTTTTATTACCTGGTGCAGGATTGTTATCCATCGAACTATTATTGATTGAAGTATAATGTCTCCACCATTCAATTCTTTTAATTAACTTATCAGCAGTCTCTTGTGAGTTAGCTCTATTAATTAGCAAGTGTTCAGCTCCATATATTTCTGGTGTTTCAGCTAATATTGAACTACCACCTTTTTTAACCAAAAGATCTGCAGCAACACCTAATGCAGGGTTTGCAGTAATTCCAGAATATCCATCAGATCCACCACACTGTAATGCAAGATTTAGATGATTTACAGGCTGTGATGTTCTTTCTATTTTATTTGCTTCAGATAACAAATTTTTAATTTGAGAAAATACTTTATCCACAATTTTTTTTGTTCCACCTTCATCTTGAATTGTTAAAAAATGAATTCTATTATGTTTTTTGATAGACTCATCAAACAAACTTATTTGAGCACATTCACAACCTAAACCAATTACAAAAACATGTGAAAAATTTGGGTGATTTTTAAATCCATCAATAGTTCTTTGAAACATTTGCATCCCCTCACTTTCTGTATTCATTCCACATCCAGTAGAATGAGTAATTGGAACTATTCCATCAATATTAGGGTAATCTTTTAAAATATTAGAATATTTAATTTTCTCAACAATCATTTTAGTAACGGTCGCAGAGCAATTTACTGTACTTACTAAACCGATATAATTTCTGGTAGCTACTTGTCCATTGTCTCTTAAAATTCCATTGAAGAAAGTATCTGCTTTTTCACTAACGATATTTTTTTTATCTGTAATTTTAAAATCTCTTTTGAATTCTCTAAATTCTAGATTATGTGAATGAACATGCTCTCCTGGCTTAATATCATTAAGAGCAAAACCTATTATTTGATCATATTTAATAATAGGATCTCCTTTATTGATAGATTTTAAGCAAACTTTATGACCAAAAGGTATAGGGTCTAGTGTACTAATTTCATGCCCTTCTATTTTAGTTTTTTCCGGAATAATAAATTGACTTACGCCTACGTTGTCATTTTGGTTTAAAACTATTAGATTATTCATATTTTTATTATATAGTTAATATTCTAAACAAACCATTACAAATAATTTATGTCATTAAAACGTAAAAAAAATTTAAGAAGTCAGAAATGGTTTAATAATCCAAAAGATCCTGAAATGACGGCTCTCTATTTAGAGCGATATCTGAATTATGGATTAACTAGAAAAGAATTACAATCTGGAAATCCTATAATTGGAATTGCTCAATCTGGAAGTGATCTTTCACCATGTAACAGGCACTTTTTATCTTTAAGCAAAAGAATAAAAGATGGAATTAGAAGAGCCGGTGGTATTCCAATGGAGTTTCCAACTCATCCAATTCAAGAAACTGGCAAAAGACCTACCGCAATGTTAGATAGAAATCTTTCTTATTTATCTTTAGTCGAGGTTTTGTATGGCTATCCAATTGATGGAGTAATACTAACAACAGGTTGTGATAAAACAACTCCAGCAGCATTAATGGCTGCAGCAACAGTAAATATTCCTGCAATTGTTTTGTCAGGTGGGCCAATGTTAGATGGAATTTATAAAGGTAAGTTAGCCGGATCAGGTATGGTAGTTTGGGAAGCTAGAAAACTTTTAGCTAAAGGTGAAATTAATTATGAAGAATTTATGGATATGGTCGCATCATCAGCTCCATCCGTTGGTCATTGTAATACAATGGGTACTGCATCATCTATGAATTCAGTTGCTGAGGCACTAGGAATGTCTTTAACTGGTTGTGCTGTTATACCTGCACCATATAGAGAGCGAGAACAAATATCTTTTGAAACTGGTAAAAGAATTGTGGGAATGGTTAATGAAGACTTAACTCCATCTAAAATTATGACTCGTAAAGCATTTGAAAACGCTGTTGTGGTTGCAAGTGCAATTGGTGGCTCAAGTAACTGTACAGCTCATTTAAGTGCAATTGCAAAGCATATGGGAATTAAATTTAATTTATCTGATTGGCAAAAGATAGGACACAATATTCCACTTTTAGTCAATTGCCAACCAGCTGGAAAATATTTAATGGAAAGTTTTTATAGAGCAGGTGGAGTACCTGCTGTTATGAAAGAATTGATAAGAAATAAAAAAATTCACACTAATATAATGACTGTTACAGGAAAGACAGTGGGTAAAAATTTAAAAAGAAAAATAGATGTAGATCCTAAAGTAATTAAAAATTTCAAAAATAGTATGGAAGATAAAGCAGGGTTTTTAGTTATGAAAAGTAATTTTTTCTCATCAGCTATTATGAAAACTTCAGTAATCAGCAAAGAATTTAGAGATAGATATCTCTCTGATGCAAAAAAACCTAATGTTTTTAATGGTAAAGCCATTGTGTTTGAGGGGCCAGAGGACTATCATAAAAGAATTAATGATAAAAAGTTGAAAATAGATGAAAACTCTATTCTTATTATCAGAGGCTGTGGACCAGTTGGTTATCCAGGATCTGCCGAAGTAGTTAATATGCAACCACCTGATAGACTGTTAAAAAAAGGAATTGTACATTTACCAACTCTTGGAGACGGTAGACAAAGTGGAACCTCTGAAAGTCCATCAATTCTTCATGTTTCACCAGAATCTGCGGTAGGAGGTGATTTAGGGATTGTTAAAACAGGTGATAAAATGAAAATAGATTTAAATAAAAGAAGAGTAGATTTATTGATTTCTCAATCTGAATTTAAAAAAAGAAGAAAAAATAAAAAATTGTTTAAAGCAAACAACCAAACTCCATGGCAAGAAATTTTTAGAAATACAGTGAGCCAACTTGAAGATGGTGCTTGTATTAAATCACGTGGAACATATTTAGATATTTCTAATAAAAAAGGTCTTCCAAGAAATTCTCATTAACATGAAACCAAAAATACTAGTTACAAGAAAATTATCAGATAGAGCAGAGGAGAAATTAAACAAAAACTTTGATGTAACTCTTAATTTAAAAGATGAACCGATTACAAATGATGATCTTATCAAGATGGCTAATGAATATGATGGAATTATTTCTACAGGCTTTGATAAAATTGGAGAAGAGTTTTTTAAAGATTTAAATGGAAGATTAAAAATTATAGCTCAGGTTGGAGTAGGCTACGATAATATCTCTGTTAAATCTGCTGAAAGTAAAAAAATTAAAGTTACTAATACACCAAATGTTTTAAATGAAGCTGTTGCTGAAACAACTATTCTTTTGATTTTAGCTGCATCAAGAAGAATAGGTGAGGCTTATAATCTTGTAAGATCAGGAACATGGAAAGATCAAAAGCCAGATTTAACTAAATTTATGATTGGTAATTCAGTTACAGGTAAAACTCTCGGTATAATAGGAATGGGTCGTATTGGTAGAATGGCAGCTAAATGTGCAAAAGCATTTGGTATGAAAATAATTTATTATAATAGAAATAAGCTTTCAGAAGATTTAGAAGATGGAGCTAAATATTATTCAGATATAAACTCTATGATGCCAGTATGTGATTTTGTAAGTATTCACACCCCGGCTACGGCTGAGACTAAGCATATCTTGAATGCTACAACCATAGACTTATTGCCTAAACATGCAGTAGTAATTAATACTTCAAGAGGATCAACTATTGACGATGACGCTCTGATTGATGCTTTACAAAAGAAAAAAATTTATGCAGCTGGGTTAGATGTATTTAATAATGAACCAAACTTAGATGAGAGGTACATGAAATTAGATAATTGTTTTGTTTTACCTCATGTTGGAAGCGCTACTCATGAAACCCGTTTAGCAATGAGTATGATGGCAGTTGATAATATTTATTGTTATTTTAATAATAAAAAATTAATTTCAGAAGTTGTTTAAATTACAACTATAAGTTGTTTATATAATTAATATATATAATTGCTATACTTAATTTATATTACCGTTTCGTTTGATATTAAAAATCATTTATGATTAACTTCAAGAATTAAAAACATAAACGAGAGGAAGATAATGTTAAAATTAATAACAAAAACTATAGCTGCAGTAGCTGTAGCTTCAATCGCTTTATTAGGTTCTGCTTATGCAAAAACTTTAAAGATTGAAACTCACTTTACTGCTAGTTCACCAAATGGTGAAGTTGCAGCTCAATTCGCTAAAAATGTTGAATCATTTTCTGGCGGAAGTTTAAAAGTACAAATGTTTTACTCAGCTTCAGTAACAGGAAAATCTGCTGAAGTATTTAATTCTGCACAAACTGGAATTATTGACTGTGATATGACTGGTGCTGGTTACCAAACTGGTAAAAATGCAGCATTCCAATTCGCAGGTGACGTAATGGGTGGATATGATAACCCTTATCAACAATACGATTTCTTAAAGTTCCCAGGAGCTCAAGATGCTGTTGATGCACTTTATAACAAATATGGAATGACACTTATTGGTTGGTGGATACCTGGACATGAGTCTTTAATATCTAGCAAACCTATTCCAGATGTACCTTCAATCAAAGACTTTAAATTCAGATCACCTCCAGGAATGGAAAGTATGATCTTTAAAGCTTTAGGTGCTAAACCAATCGTAATGGATTTTGGTGAAGTTCCAACTGCTTTACAAACAGGTCTAATTGATGGTGCTGACTACTCTAGTTTAGCAACTAACTTTGCAGGTGGACACTATGAGCAAAACAGATATGCTACATATCCTGGTTTCCACTCTATGCCAGCTGACCACTTAGCTTGTAATACCAAAGTTTGGAATAAGCTAAAACCTCATGAAAGAGGAGCAATGAAAGCGGGAATAGAAATTGCTGGTAGAACTATCACTAGTTTAGTTGAGAGAAAAAATGCTGAAGCAGTTAAAGCGCTACTTGCTGATGGTGTTACACTTCATGACTGGTCTAGAGAAGATAGACTAAAGTTCAGAAATGCTGCACTTAATGCTTGGCAGGAATGGAAAAAGAAATCTCCTGAAGCTGCTGCTCTTATAGATATACATACAGCTTACATGAAAGCTAACGGTATCCTATAATTATAAGCACATAATAAAATCTTGAAGGGCCTGAAAAGGCCCTTCTTTTTAATTTAAAATTTTTTAGCCTATGCTTGATAAATCATTGCAAGAACAAACTGAAAAAGTTGCAAGTAAAGATGATTTTCCAATAAATTGGGTTGATAGAATTAGTTTATTTTTAAGTCATACAATCAAATATTTAATCCCAATAATCGTACTTGTAATGATGTACGAAATTTTTATGAGATATATCATGGAAATGCCAACAATGTGGGTGAATGAATTATGTCTATGGCTGGCTGGAATTTGTTATTTAGTAGGCGGAATATATGCAACAAGATTAAGAAGTCATATCAGAATTGTACTATTATATGACTATGTGAGTAGACCAACACAAAGAATTTTTGATTTAATTAGCACAATTATAATTGTTACGTTTGCAGCTGCCGTAATTTATGGTGGTCTTGAAGATGCGTATAGATCATTTATAAATTGGGAGAGATTTGCAACTTATTGGGATCCACCTATTCCTGCTACTATGAAGCCACTTACACTTATATGTGTATTTCTTATTGCGCTTCAATCTATAAATAATTTAATAATTGATTGGAAAAATCCAAAACAAAAACAATACGACCCCGCTAAAGATTTAGAATAAAATGGAATTTGAAATAGGAACACTCTCGATAATACTTTTAGTAGGATTATTAGCTCTTATTTCCATTGGTGTTCCAATGGGTTTTGCCTCAGGTTTTATGGGGGCAGTACTTGTATTTCTATATATTGGTGAACACGCTTTAGGTATTTTACTTTCAAGATATTATTCACTTGTTGTAACTTATTCTTTTTTATCAGTCCCTTTATTTATATTTATGGCCTCCTTGCTTGAGCGCTCGAATATAGCGAGAGATTTATATGATGCATTAAATGCTTGGTTGAGAAAAACAAGAGGTGGAGTAGGAGTAGTCACAGCAATAATGGCAACAATTATGGCTGCGATGAGTGGAATTATTGGAGGAGAAATAGTTTTATTAGGATTGATTGCACTGCCTCAAATGTTGAGATTGAAATATGATCAGGATATGTCCATTGGTATTATTTGTGCATCAGGTTCTTTAGGTACAATGATACCTCCTTCTATTGTTTTAATTATTTATGGATTAACAACAGAAACTTCAATTACAATGTTATTCCAAGAGGCGATAGTTCCAGGCTTGATGATTTCAGGTTTAATTATTAGCTACATTCTTGTTCGAACAAGATTGCAACCGCATCTTGCACCTATAAGCGATGAACCACCTTTAACTTTTAAAGAAAAAATGTCATATCTACCGGGTCTTTTACCTCCAATCGGAATAGTAATAATTGTTTTAGGTTCAATTTATTCTGGAATAACTGGTATCACTGAAGCAGCAGGTATGGGTGTGGTTGCTACATTAATTATAATATATGCAAGAAAAGAACTTACATGGTTTTTATTTAAAGATGCATTAATTAGAACATTCAAAGCTTCAGGAACAATTTTAACTATTACTTTTGGTGCAACAGTATTAGCAGGAGCTTACTCACTAGCAGGTGGACCAACTTATGTTGCTGAGACGATTTTAGCTTATGATTTAAGACCAATGTATTTAATTTTTATGATGCAAGTGATGTTTTTGATAATGGGTGCTTTTATGGATTGGGTTGGAATTGTTTTATTAGCGATGCCAGTATTTTTACCAATAGTATTAGCTCTTGGCTTTGACCCTATATGGTTTGGAATTTTATTCTGTGTAAATATGCAGGTTTCTTTTTTAAGTCCGCCATTTGGCCCTGCTGCTTTCTATTTAAAATCTGTTGCACCACCTCATATATCATTAACAGATATTTTCAGAGGATTTGGTCCTTTTATAGTAATTCAGTTAATTGTTTTAGCATGTGTTATGTTCTTTCCAGAATTTACTACACAAAATTTCCACGAATTTATTCCCAAAAAATAAATGAGTAAAAAAATAGGTTTTATAGGCATAGGTTTGATGGGTCTACCTATGGCTAAAAACATATTAAAAGCTGGATATAACTTAAAAGTATTTAACAGAACAAAAAGTAAAGCAGAACCACTAAAAGAATATGGTGCTAAAATAACAAACACAATTCAAGATCTTGTTAAAGAGTGCGATATTGTAATAACAATGTTAACTGAAGATGTATCTGTTGATGATGTCATGAATAGCTCTGATTTTTTAGAAAATTTAAAATCAAAAGCTACAGTTATTGATATGAGTTCTGTAAAGCCATCTACAGCAACTAAACATGGAAATAATTTAAAAATTAAAAATATTAATTATTTAGATGCTCCTGTTTCTGGAGGAACTAATGGTGCTGAAGAAGCATCATTAGCAATAATGGTTGGAGGAGATCAAAAAGTTTTTGATAACGCATTTGATGTTTTAAAAACAATGGGTAATCCAACTTTAGTTGGCCCAGTAGGGAGTGGACAAGTTTCTAAATTAGCAAATCAAATTATAGTTGGGTTAACTATAGGTGCTGTGGCTGAAGCAATAACATTATGTGAAAAAGCTGGAGCAGATCCAAATAAAATGATTAAAGCTCTGTCAGGTGGTTGGGCAGATAGTAAAATTCTTCAAACACATGGAAAAAGAATGATCGAAAAAGATTTTACTCCAAAAGGTAGAACTTATACGCATTTAAAAGATATGAATAATATTTTGGATTGTGCAAATAGCTACAATACTCATTTACCTATTTCAAATTTAGTTAAAGAAATGTATAAAACTCTTGTTGAAAATGGACATGGAGAAACAGATCATAGTTCTTTGTACAAAGAAATTGAAAGGATAAATAAAAAATGAGCGGAAGATTAGAAGGTAAAAAAATTGTAGTAACTGCAGCTGGCCAAGGAATTGGAAAAGCTACCGCAATTGCTTTTCATAATGAAGGAGCAAATGTTATTGCAACAGACTTAAATGATAAAACCTTAGCTGATTTAAATAAAGAATATCCTAATATTAGAGTTAAAACACTAGACTCAACAGATAACAACGCAATTTTAGAATTTGTAAAAACTCTAGATAAAGTTGATGTATTATTTAATGCAGTAGGTTTTGTTCATCATGGAACTATACTTGACTGTGAAGAAAAAGATTGGGATTTTTCTTTTGATGTAAATATTAAATCTATGTATTTCATGTGTAAAGCAATCTTACCTTTTATGGTTAAACAAAATGGTGGAAGTATAATTAATATTTCTTCAATAGCTTCAAGTTTAAAAGGTTTGCCTAATAGATTTGTTTATGGCGCATCAAAAGCAGCAATTATTGGTTTAACAAAATCAATTGCTTCAGATTTTGTAAAACAAAATATTAGATGTAATTCTATTGCTCCAGGCACAGTTTTTTCACCATCTTGGCAAGATAGAGTTAATCAAAGTCCTGATCCAGTTCAGGCGAAAAAAGATTTTATAGCTAGACAACCTATGGGAAGATTAGGCACTGCTGAAGAAATAGCGGCTATGGCAATTTATTTAGCTGGAGATGAATCTACATTTACAACTGGAAATACTTTTTCTGTTGATGGTGGAATGACAATTTAATTAATTTAAAAAAGGGAGATATATGAAATTATTAAGAGTTGGACCAAGAGGAAATGAAAAACCTGCGGCATTAGATAAAGACGGTAAAATTAGAGATATTAGTTCGCATATTACTGACTTAAACCCTGATAATGTTAATTTTGAAACTATATCAAAATTACATGGTGCTGATTTATCATCACTTCCTGAATTATCTTCAAGTGATAGAATTGGTTCTTGCATAACTAAACCAGGTAAATTTGTTGCAATAGGTTTAAATTATTCTGATCATGCTGCTGAAACTGGAGCCGAGGTACCATCTGAGCCAATTATGTTTATGAAAGCTACAAGTTGTATAACAGGACCTAATGATGATGTCGAAATTGTTTCTGGATCAAAAAAATTAGATTGGGAAGTGGAACTTGGAATTGTAATTGGTAAAGAAACAAAACATATTTCCGAAAGTCAATCACAAGATCATATTTTAGGATATTGTTTAGTAAACGATGTTAGTGAAAGAGAATGGCAAATTGAAAAAATGGGCCAGTGGGTTAAAGGTAAATCTCATGATACTTATGGTCCTATAGGCCCTTATTTAGTTACTAAAGATGAAATTGCAGATATTAATAATCTAAAAATGAGCTTAGACGTAAATGGCAATAGAATGCAAACAGGAAACACCAGTACAATGATTTTTAATGTTGATATAATTGTATCTTATGTAAGTAAATTTATGTCGTTACAGCCTGGCGATATAATTACTACTGGAACACCTCCAGGAGTAGGCATGGGAATGAAACCTCAACAATTTTTAAAAGCTGGAGATACAATGAAATTATCTATAGAAAACTTAGGAGAGCAAAACTCGAAAGTAGTTGCTTTATAATTAATTGTGAAAATAACTTCTATTAAAAGTCATGTACTTAGATATGAGTTAGAGAAAGAACTAGGTTATTCGCAACAATACTATAAACATCGTACTGCTCATCTTGTAGAAGTTGAAACAGACGAAGGTATCACTGGATGGGGTGAATGCTTTGGTCCTGGCAATATTGCTTTAGCTAACAAATTTATAGTTGAAAAAGTAATTCAACCACTAATCATTGGAGAAGATCCTTTAAATAAAGAGTATATTTGGCATAAAGTTTATAATCTTTTAAGAGATAGTGGACAAAAAGGAATGCCAATTCAAGCATTATCAGGTGTTGATATTGCATTATGGGACAT
>Ga0208766_1001363_pt1 | contig 13007 bp, 10 predicted proteins | sample ETN01SmetaG_3_FD_185792 | JGI IMG/M metagenome (GOLD analysis project Ga0208766, IMG submission 185792) | Marine microbial and viral communities from oxygen minimum zone, Eastern Pacific Ocean - ETNP2014F12-01SV263 (SPAdes) (version 2) | ecosystem: Environmental > Aquatic > Marine > Oceanic ...
CCTTTTTCTTCTTTTTCTTTTTCTTAACTACCTTTTTCTTCTTTTTCTTTTTCTTAGCTACCTTTTTCTTTTTAGCTTTTTTCTTTTTAACTGCCTTTTTCTTTTTAGCTTTTTTCTTTTTAACTGCCTTTTTCTTTTTACCTTTTTTCTTAGTAGCTTTTTTCTTTTTACCTTTTTTCTTAGTAGCTTTTTTCTTTTTAGATTTTTTGTTTTTAGCTTTAGCTTTTTTCTTTTTACCTTTTTTGTTTTTAGCTTTAGCTTTTTTCTTTTTACCTTTTTTATTTTTAGCCTTTTTGCCTTTTTTCTTTTTATTTTTTTTATTCTTAGCTTTTTTCTTTTTCTTTTTTTTATTCTTTGCTTTTTTCTTTTTCTTTTTCTTTTTATCTGCTTTTTCTTTTTTAGGTTCTTTTGGCTCTACTATTTTTGGCTCTACTATTTTTGGCTCTACTATTTTTGGCTCATTGATTTCTGGAGTTTCTGGTTCAGCAATTTCAGGAGTTTCTGGTTCAGCAATTTCTGGTTCCGCTCCCATTTCTTCTGTTTCGGCTCCTTCTTCAATGATGCTTTCGTCAGCTATCTCTAAGTCTGAAACGTCCTCTCCTCTTTCTTTTAGTAAAACAATTCTTTTTTCTTTATCTACTTTTATGTTTTCTTTAATTAAAGTTTTTATTTCTTCTTTATCTAAACCTGCTTCTTTAAGTTCTTTTCTAATTTTTTTTCTAATTGCTTTTTTTTCTTCTTTTGTAGCACCATCAACCTTTGCAACTCTTAGTGCTTTCATTCTTTTTTTAAATTTTTTTAACTGGCCTTTTGTAATTTGTTTTGCTTTTCCTGGTTTCTTACCAGATGTCATGCTTGCAAAAGTATAAGGATTATTCAGCATTGTTTTTCCAAACTTGTTACCAACAAGAACTGCACCCGGTCTTAAACCTAGTGTATTATTTTTTCCAGGTCCTATTAATAATGTGTCTGTTTTTTTTCTATTCTTAGAAACAATAGTTTGAAATTCTGTACCTCTTGAACCTAAAGTTCCTTCTGGTACTTTAACTGTTAAACTTTCAGGATTTTTTTTACTTATAAGACCAGAAATAACTTTTAAACTTCCTTCTTTAACTGTAGCAACTATTTTTCCATCGTTAGTTTCTGGATCATATATAAAAGTATCCATTAAAACTTCTGAATCTGCACCAATGGTAAATGTTGATTGATCTAATAATAATAGTTGTGTTCCTGAGCCATTGCCAGCGTAAATAGTTTCATTTAGATAAATTTTATCACCAGCTTTAAGTGTTCTTGTTTCTGTTTTAACTGTTCCATTTATTGCACCAACAATTCCAACTAGTTGTTTTTCAATACTAAGCTCATCAGCTTGAGCCGTATTCAACAACAAGCATATTCCTGCGATTAATGATAAAATTTTCTTCATTACTAAAATTTATATAATAATTAACATATGTTTAAACCCTAATTTTAACCAAAATGGGTATTTTTTCATCAGTTTTATTTTAAATTTCATAAAAATATAAATATTTTCCATTATTTGTTTAGTTGAAATGCCTTTGAAAAACTAAATGCATAAGAATCAGCAATATAATCATAGTTCATGATATTGGCCTCTGAAATAATTTTTTCATAAGATAAGTTTAAAAAGAGATTTTTATTAGGATCTAAAAAAGGAACAAAATCACCAAGAGCCTTTGTAACCATAATATCCATTGTATTTGTTACATCTGATCTATTTAAATTTGAAACTGTACTTGGGTCATTATGTATATAATCGTTAAAACCTATCGCATCACCAATAGAAATATAGGCCCAAGGAAATGCTAAATTTAATCTTAAACTAAAGTCATAAGTGTGAAAGTCGTTTGTACCAACTTTTGCTTCTGAGATACTGTAACCTAAACCCATTGATGTTGAAATTATTTCATTAAGCATAAAGTCATGTCCTAGAGAAACGTTGTGACCAATTGCGTTGGTTTCGTCTGCAGTTGTGTCATTCATATTACGATTATTTTTAGATTCTGAATAAGCGTAGCCATAACTAAAAGAGTGATTATCACCTACAGGAAAAAACCCTCCAATACCAGCACCTGTAGCAAAATTGTCAGCATCATCTTGGTTATCAGTTTTACTTAACGATAAGTATGGACTGATACTTTGATTTCCTATTGTTGTATCAAAAGCAAAGGTTAAACTATAGCCATCAAAATCATCTGCAGTATCAACTACTTGTCTTGAATCTGAAAAACCTGCATTAATCATAAATGAAGATCCCTCTCCAACAGATCTAAGCGCAGTTAAACCAAAACTACTACTATAAGTTCTATCATGCATAGCAGAATTGAAAGGAACAATAGCGTCAGAACTTACTTGTAATCTATTTTTAGAAACGCTGTTAACATTGTTATTTTGTATAAAACCACCACCAAGATCTGCATAAAAATTCCAAAGTTTAGGTGCTTTTCTTTCTTTCATTTGTTCTTCAATTTCATTTACTGTTTCTAGATCTTCTGGTGTTAAATCTTCATTAGTTTTAATTTCTTCAATTACAGTTAATGCTTTATCTGGAGAGTCGGCTTGTACCAAAACTGAAAGTAAATATAATTTTATTTCAACGTTATCAGGATAAATCATATTTAATCTTTCAAGCGTTGCTATCGTTTGTTTGAAGTTTCCAGCTTTTCCTTGTTGTCTTGCATATTTTAAATTTAAATCAAGATCGTTTGGTTTTTGTAAAATTTGCATATATGTAATATTTTTTTCATTAGTACCTGGAATAATTTTTTCCTCACCATCAACTATAATAGTTTTTGTGCTGGTATCAGCTTGGGTTAATTTTAATGTTGATGCAACTTTAATTGTTTCTTCAACTTTTGGAACGTCTACAATTTCTTGACTGACTATTTTTGTTTCAACTTTTTCAATTTGTTTTTCTACTGCTTTTGCAACAATTAATTCATTATCTATAGTGAAATTTTCTTCAATTAAAAAATCATAATTTTTTGAAATACTATTATTGATTTTTTTATTAATTGTGTGATTTTTACTTAAAAACTTTTGTTCAAAAATATCAGAATTTAAATTGGGTAATTCAAAAGATAAATTATTAAAGGTTTCGCTTTTTGCTCCCGCTGGAAGTGTTCGCATCGTCTCAGAAAATAAAGACAACAATGCAATGGCAAAAAGAACTGGTAAAATAGAAGAAGATTTTGATTCTTTTTTAATCCAATTTTTTCTTTTCTTTTTTCTCCTTATTTTTTTTTTCATTGGATAAAAAATCTTTCATTTAAAATTAATTTTTAATTATAAGCTAATTACTCACCCATGTTGTTAATGTGTTCCAAACTCCAGATGAATCTAATGTGATATTGGTTGGTTCGACTGATAAACCATTTGTTCCCTTAATTACAAATCCTCCAGTGGCACCAGCCTCTATACACATATCATAACCACTTTCATCAGTGATCATCTCTCCTCCTCCAAATAAATTATCATTAATCGCAGCTGAACTAGCTGCGTCTGGTTCACATTCATCTCCTAAAGGTGCATTTGTGTAATAATTCAACCCAAAACTTGAGAGATACTCAATTTGTCCTAAACTAATCTGTTGCATTATATTTTTAGCAGAAGTTTTTTTTGCACCTTTTGTGTAAGAGCCATAAGATATCACACCAACCGTAGTAAGTATTCCTAATATCGCTACGACCACCATCAACTCGATCAAACTAAAGCCCGAGTTTTTGGTGGTCATATAAATTTTATTTTCAACAATTATTCTACTTCAACTTCGTTTGATACTTCTTCCCCTGCAGTACAAGTGCTTCCAGATGCTGGTTTTTCTGGACAAGTTGCAATGGTAATAGTGTTACTAGCTGCTGTAACAATAACCCAACCTTCTATACCTGGTGTTCCAGCGGCACCACTTGCTAATGCAGTTGGTACTGCAGCCACCACCGCTGAGTCAGCATTGTAATACGGATTTTTAAAATCACTTAGTGCACTTATTGCTGCAGCCGCTGTAGTCGCACCATCGTAACTCGTACTACAGAAAGTAGTACTGGCAAATGCTTTTGCACTACTATCCATTGCACATTTTTGTAACTCTGCAGCAATATACTTAACTGCTGAAGCATGGTTTGATTTAGCGGCGTTCTTTTTTGCTCCTGATGTGTAACCTGTATAAGCAACTGTTCCAACGGCAGCCAGAATACCAATAATAGCTACAACAACCAATAATTCTATAAGAGTAAAACCTTTATTGTTTTTCATAACCTTCCTTTTTATTTAAATAATTATTTGTCATTTAATATAATATTATCTATTAAGTAAATACTAAAAAAAATTACCAATATTAAAGGAAAGCTAGTCTTAAATTGCCCATTATGGGTCTAATTTTCTTTATTTAATAACTAATTTTTGTGTTATCAATAATTAATTATGACATACAAAGTTACAGAGGAAGGGAACATAAGTACTGTCTTTCTAAATGGAGAGATAGACATGGATGTTACCGAAAAAGCCAAAGAAGTGATTTTACCCATAGTAGAATCAGGCAAAGAAGTTCATTTAAATTTAAAAGATGTTTCGTACATGGATTCTTCTGGAATTTCTGTTCTTATTGAAAGCCATCAAAAAGCATTAGAAAAAAATACTAAAGTAATTGTAAAAGAAGTGAGCAAGTCTGTTTTAAAAGTAATTATGATGGCAAAATTAGAGCAGATACTAAACCTTGAATAATGAATTTATCAGAAGCAAAAGATTTTCCAGTAAACACTGCTAGCCTTAAAGAGGTTAGAGTATTTTCAAGAGAAACTTTTGAAAAAATAAATTTATCTCAAGATTTAAAAGATGAATTAGTTTTAGCAATTGCAGAAGCGGCTCAAAATATTGTTAAACATGCCTATAAAGGAGTTGAAGAAACTACCGATAGAATGGAAATAAAAATTTCCTTAAATGACAGTCAGTTAGAAATAGGTTTTTATGATAAAGGAAAACCTGTAGTTCCTGGAAACGTCCAACACAGAAAATTGGATGATATAAAACCAGGAGGATTAGGAACTTTTTTTATTAAACAAATAATGGATGGTGCTGTTTTTAAAAAAGATCAAGAAGGTTGGGTTAACCATTTGATATTGACAAAAAAAATTTAGCCTATTAAAGCTCCAACGTTAAATATTGGAGAATACATTGCAATCATTAATCCACCAATCATTATCCCCATAAAAACAATCATGATAGGTTCAATTAAACTAGACATGTTGTCAACTGAACCATCAAACTCTTCTTCATAGTACATTGCAACAGAATTAAACATTTCATCTAATTGTCCAGTTTGTTCTCCAACTGAAATTAGCTGACTAAACGTGGGCGGGAACAAAGGTTCTTTTAAAAAAAGTTTTGTTAAAGTATCTCCTGAAAAAACTCCTTTTTTAACATTTTCTAAAGCTTCAGTTACAACTACGTTATTGCTAACAGATTTAGCAATTTCTAAACTTTCTAATAAATTAACACCAGCCGCGCTAAGGTTTCCTAAAATCAAAGATATTCTTGCAAGCAAAGATTTTAAAATCATGTCGCCAAAAACTGGCATCTTTAAAACTTGTTTATGCCACTTGTATTGGATGGCTGGATATTTACTTGTTAAAAATCTAAAAAGAAAAAAACCACCAATACTACCAAATAATAATACTGTTCCTCCAGTACCTCTCAAAAAATCACTCATAGCCATTATAGTTGATGTGGCAGCTGGAAGTTTAATACCCATTCCGTCATACATTTTAGCAAATACTGGAACTACTTTAACTAACATAAAGGCACTTACTGTAATCGCAACAGTAAACATTATAGCTGGATACATTAATGCACCCTTAATTTTCTTTTTAATTTTTTCTTTTTTTTCAAGCGATTCTACAATTTTCAAAAGGAAGACATCTAATTTACCACTGGCCTCGCCAGCTTTAATAAGGTTGCAATATACATTGTCAAAATACTGCGGGTATTTTTCAAAACACTTTGATAAGGTTACACCTCCCTCAAGGCTTTTTCTTATATCTTCAATTACTTCTTTTATTGCTGGACTTTCAAGTTGATCTCTTAACATAGACAGTACTTCTAAAATTGGAAGACCTGCCTTAACCATTGTAGCAAATTGTTTTGAAAATATTAAAATGTCTTCTACTTTTACTTTCTTTTTACCAAAAGAAAAACCTCCACCTTTTTTATCTTTGGCTTTTGTACCGTCTTTGCTTTTTTTCTTAGATTTAACTAGGTTTGTAATAATTACTTTTTGTTCTTTGAGTTTATGAGAGGCTTCTTCTTGGTTTAAAGCTTCTATATCGCCCTCAACATATTTCCCTTCTGCAATACCTTTGTAACTAAATGAGTCCATTGTTTTAATTAATTATTACTAAGCAGATAAAACTCGCTCATACTCTCTAAAGCTAAGCTCACCATTTGCAATCATTCTTCTTCCCATATCTTGCATAGTTTGAAAGCCCTCTTTTATTGCAATTTCCTTTAACTCAGGAGTGGTAGCTTGTCTCAAAATAGCTTCTTTAATTGGTTTGGTAACCACTAAAATTTCATAAATTCCTTGTCTTCCCTTGTAACCTGAGTCTTTACATTTTGGACAGCCTTTTCCTTTAATAGCTTTTACTCTTGATGCTTGTTCGGGAGAAAAACCTAAATCAGTTAAAACTTTTGGATTAACGTCATCATCTGGAACTCTACATTCTTTACAATTTCTTCTTGCAAGTCTCTGTGCTAACACCATTTGAGTTGCAGCACTAATTAAATAATCAGGTGTACCCATGTTTTGCAATCTTGTAATTGTACTTGGTGCATCATTAGTGTGAAGTGTACTAAAAACCAAGTGTCCAGTAAGCGCAGCTTTCAATCCAATATCAACTGTTTCCTTATCCCTCATCTCTCCAACCAGAATTATTTCTGGGTCTTGACGAAGAAAAGATCTTAATGCGGCAGAAAAAGTTAGCCCTATATCATCTTTAATTTGAACTTGTCCAACTCCATCTAGCTCGTACTCAACAGGATCTTCTGCGGTTAAAATATTTAAATGTGGTTTACTTACTTCTTTAAGAATACTGTACAAGGTTGTTGATTTTCCAGAACCGGTAGGGCCTGTTACAAGAACTAATCCTTGGGTGCTATGAATTGCTTTTCTTAAGTTTTTTAAATCAGCATCTTCAAAATTTAACTGTTCAAGAGTTATATCTCCTGCGTCTTTATTTAAAACCCGCATTACAATTCTTTCGTTGCTAGCGGTTGGTAAAATAGACAATCGTAAATCGACAACTTTACCATCTATTTTAAAATTAATTGCTCCATCTTGTGGTAATCTTCTTTCAGCAATATCTAGTTTACCCATTATTTTAAAACGAGTTACTACAGCACCATAGTTATCGTGAAGAAATTGTCTGTATTGCTCTTGTTCTGCCAACATACCGTCCTGACGATAACGAACTCTTGAGCTAAATCTATAAGGTTCAATGTGAATATCACTAACACCAGATTTAATTGCATCAGCCACAACTGCTGTACTAAATTTTATAACTTCAGACTCGTTTTCTAATGCTTCAATATCCTCTTCCGGTGGTTTTTCAAGAACCTCTCCTGCCTCCCCTAAGTCGCTATCAAAAGTTTTTGTTTTTTCTTTTGAAACATTTTCTTTTCTGATTGTTGCAGCGGTTACATCTCCACCTTCGCTTAATAGTTTGTCAATAAAATCTGAGATTTGAGAAACTTTAGCAGCATGTAGCTCAATATTTTTTTTTGTAATTGCTTTTAAATTTCTCATTAAACCAAGTTTTGAACTATCTGAAATTGCTATATGAAGTGTTTTCCCATCAACTTTGAAAGGTGCAACAAAATTCATTTTAATATAATTAGATGGTAATACTGCTTTTACTTCTTCAACTGCTTGAACTTTTGTTAAATCAACAACTTCTAAATTTTGTTCTTTAACTAATACATCTAAAATTTTGTCTTCATCCGTAAGTTTAAGTTCAAAAACTGCATCGAGTTGGGATTTATTGCCATCGGCACTAGCTTTTTTTATTTTTGCTAAATCTTTACCTGATATAATGTCATGATCAATCAAGACATTAATAAGATTAATTTCGCTTTCTCTACTAATTTTAAGCATTATAAAATCCTTGGGGCTATAAATACTAAAAGTTCGTTCATCTTATCTACTTTTTGTGAACCTTCAAACATTTTTCCTATTATAGGCAATTTATGCATACCTGGAACTTGTTCTTTATTATTAGATATCTCGTTTTTCTTAATTCCACCAATTACCACTATGTCTCCATCTGCTATTAGAAGCTTTGTGGATATTTCCATTTTATTTATACCAACAGCACTTGGGTCTGTTCTATCAGGAGTGTCATTATTTACTTTAACTTCTAAAAGAACGTTTCCATCACCAATAATGCTTGGTGTAACAGTAAGCTTTAAAGCTGCATCTTTAAACGTTGTTCCGGTATCTCCGCTTCCAGGAACTGCTATTTGTACACCTTGAGTTATAGAAGCAACCTGATTATCTAAAGTAAATAATTTAGGATTAGATATAGTCTTTCCTAGTCCTTGTTTTTCTAAAGCTTCTATTTGAAGTTTTAAAACTGCAGATCCAGTTTCTCTCAAAATTCCAATTCCGCTAGTTGCGCCTGCAACATTGGTGTTGAAGATAGTGTCTGCACCTCCGCTTCCAGCTTCACTCAATGCAGAAGTAGTTGAACCAATCGCTCCATCTTGAGTTCCTACAGAGCTACCACCTAAAGTACCGCCAGCTCTCATACCTGATCTAGTGTACGCAGCACCCAATTTATTTCCTAACGCTCTTTCAAAATTTGAATTAGCTTCTACTATGAAAGCTTCAATTAAAACTTGTTTTGTTCTTACATCAATTTCTCTTATTACTTTATCTACCACGTCTAAATCTTTTGTTTTTCCTCTTACAATTATAGATCTTGTTGTTTTTTCCTCTGTTACTTGAATTGGGGAATAAGTTGATCCTTCTCCAACTGAAGTAAATAATTCTACAATGGTAGCTTTTGCTTCAGCTGGTGTAATATAATAAAGTCTAAATATTTCAGAAACTACAGGTTCAACAGAACTTTCAAGTTCAACTTTCTTTCTAACTGCGGAAGCTCTTGCAGATTTATAACTTTCTTGAGAAGTTAGTGTTGCTGGAGAATGAACTCTTATAATATTACTTCCTACATCAATATCAGCAGCAAAATTTTTCATGTCTAGCAATGCATTAAATGCTTTATCCCAAGGTACATCTGATAATTCGGCTGTAATAGCACCTGCGACCTCTTCTCCAACCAAAATGTTAACATCTCCGATTTTTGCCATTAGACCCATTGCTTCTTTATAATCTAAGTTTTGGAATTTGAATGTTACTTTTTGTTTAAGCAACATATATTCATCAGGTATTAACAAATAATTTTTCTCTTTAACCGACGAAATTTGTTTTCTTTTTTGTAACTTCTTCACATCTCCTTCAACCGGTACTGGTCCCATTTCTGCGCTTTTTTCAATTTCAATTTTACCTAACTTTTTGACATCTTGCTTAATTAAAGGAGTATCGTGTTTAAATGTTTTCTTTTGTTTCGTCTTAATCTTAGTCATCTGTTCAGCACAACCGCTAAGAACAAAAAATAAAAAAAATAAAGAAACTAATATTTTGAGTGGTCTAGTATTCATTAAAATGGCTCCGATGTTTCTTTAATTTGATTTTTAAAATCTATAACTAAATAAGAGTCTGGACCTTTTTCAAATACAGCTCTTGCTGGATTTAATCCAATTAATTTAATTCCAGGACTTAATTCTTCATTCATTTGTAAAGTAACTATTTCTCCTGTTGCATTAATCAAAGAGACAAAACTTTCATATTCTCCTGTCATAATAGCTACAAGTTTAAAATTATATAAACTCAACTCTTCTCTTTCTTCACCTGCACCTACAACAACTGATAATGCACTGTTTCCTCCAAGAGATGCATCTCCAACAAAAGGATCATTTAAAGGCAATGGCTCTTCACCACCTATTTCTGCACTAATAGTTGATTGCTGTTCAGCCTGTTTTTTTTTTATTTTTTTATTAATTTCTTTTGCTTTTTCCAGTATGTCTTTCTCTGAAGTATCATGATTTTCAGCAAAGACATTACTCAAACTAAAAATAGCAACTAAAACTAAAATTAAAATTTTATTATTCATTTAACCCTACAATCGTCAGTAAACCTTTAGCTTTTATCGCTCCGGTTGTATCTCCTTTTACCACCTTGATGGACTCCTTGTCAAAATTTAGCATCTTTTTTGATAGCGATAATGATCGTTTAAACTTGATATAACCTAAAAAGTTCCCTGTTATTTCAAAAGTTACGGGTATTTTGTAATAAGCCATATTTTCAGAACCTTTCTTCTTAGAAGCTTTCTTTTTCTTCTTCTTTTTCTTATCTTTAGAAGCCTTTTCTAACGCTTCTGCTTTAGTTACACCTTTTGAATCTTTTTTTTCAATTTTTGAAATCACTAGACCATTTAATCCTGCATAATAACTTAAGGTTTCATATAATCCTTCAACTTCTGCTTTGGTATGAAATAGTGTAGAATATTTTTCGTAAGTAGGTGTAAGTTTTTTAATTTTATTTTTTTTAGATTTAATTTCGTTTATAAATTTTGCAGTTTCTTCTTTCTTCTGATTCATTTCATTTAACTGGAGTTTCTTTTTATTTACTAGAGGATTTAAAATTGAATAATAAATTATTAAAAAAACAATTATTGCACCAAGTGAAATACCAATTTTGATTAAAGTTTTTTTGTCAGTAAACTGTAAAACTTTCGCCTTAATATCATTAATGTCTAAATTTTTAAGATCTATTTTCAAATCCATTTTCTATCCTTTACTTTTCCCTTTTGGATCAACCACAACATAAATTCTAAATCCTTTCATTGTTATTCCTGATGCAGATTTTCTTGGAAGCTTCATAGAAGATAATGATGCTTGTTTAATATATGTTTGTTTACCTAAATTTTTTATAAATTTTAATATATCTTGGTCGCTAGCTGCAACTCCTTGAATTGTTACTTGAGTTTTTCCATTATACTCAACACTGTCAAATCTTACTCTTTTTGGAACACTTGATGCAATTTGTGCTAAAATTCTATAGCTCAAATCTTTATTTGATTTTAAACTATTACTTAATTTCAAAGCAGTTGTTATTATTTTTAATTCTTTTGAAATTGCTTTATTTTCTTCACCTTTTAATTTGTGATTTTTAGCCACTTTAGGGTATTCTTTTAATTTTTGATTGTATGAATGTATGTTCCAAAAAGATAACGCAAACAATACAACGTAGATCCCAATTACCCCTCCAACAAATCCTTTAAATGCAAAATTTGAAATCGCTTTCATTTTCTTTTGCTTAGCCATTCCTTTTCTGTTTGGTAGTAGGTTTATATTTTTTACTGCTGTAACAAATTTATAATAACCAAATACGTCTAATTTTCTAAAAGCAAGTCCTACAACTGTAGAAAGATATGATCTATTGGTTATATTTATTTGTTGTTCTAGTTGTTGAGGAATTTTTAACCCGTCAATTGGATCAAATGTTTTAAATCCAATATTTACAAGATTTTTCCTAAAGATAGATAAATAATCTTCAATGTTTTCTAAATCTGAAACAACTTTTATATTTCTAATTCTTTTTTCATATTTTGTTTCAAAATCTTGAACCGCTTGTTTTACTTGTGTAATAAATCTTCTAACCAACCCTTCTTTTTCTTCTTGATTTTCTGACTGCTTTAATATTTGTCTATCTTGGCCTCTTAAAAATATATCAGTAATTATTGGGTTATTATCATATAAAATCATAAGATAATTTTCATCAAGACCAAATTCTAAAACAGCAGTTAAATTTGCATCTTCTGTTTTTTTTGAAATTTGATTTATTTGATCGACTGCAGACTTTAATGCAAAACATTTTACATCAATTATAACTGCGTTAAGTCCACTAGATTTTATAATTGATGTGTAGCTGTTTATATCGGCTAGTTTTGAAGCAACAAATAAAATATCCATTGTATTTTCTTTTTGATTTCTATTTATTACTTGGTGAAATATTGAATAATCATCTAAGTTGTCAGTTAGTTGAACTAAATTTTCCCATAATGAATTTGTCTCAATAGCTTTTTGCAATTCTTCATCTTTCATTAAGGGTGCTGTAACAACTCTGATAATTGCGCTTGTTACAGGAATAGCAATTGCTGCGTTAGGAGTTGTGATTTTTGATTTTTGAATTGCTAACGATAATTCTTCTCCTAGTTTCTCTGCATTCTCTAAAACAACGGCATCATCTGCTAAATCCACTTTATGTATATAAAATTTTTCCAAAACCCACTGGTTGGCTTTATTGGTTGATATTTGAGCTAATCTTATTTCTTTATTTGTAATTTCTACTCCAAGTATTTCTTCTCCTTGTGCTGTTGATTTTCCTAATTTAGATTTAAAAAAATTATCTAGCTTGCTTTTAAAACTACCTTTGCCAAGCGCAGGAATTTTTGGAGTTTTAATGCCACCAGCAAAAGATGGTTTTTTTAATTTAATATTTTTTAACTTATCTAAAAAGCTTGAAGCAGTTTTTGTTTCCGTTGATTCATTGCTTGTTGTTGGTGTTGTGACAGGTTCTGGGGTTTTTTGTACAACAGGCACAACTTCCTTAGGCACTTCTGTAACTGGTGGCGTTGGTTCTGGTGTTGGTGTTGGAGTGGGTTGCTCTTCTTTTGGTGGTTCAGTTGTTTCTGGAGGAACTACAGTTTCTTTTTCTTTATTTGCGTGGATATCATCAAACCATTTCTCTAATATTGGTATTGCTTCTTCAATATTTGGAGTTCCTGATGAAGAAATTTTTTGTTTTCCATCAATATAAAGTCTACCAACCCAATTTTTTGATTTTAACTCACCTTTATACTTATCTTGTCTTA
>Ga0208766_1001364_pt1 | contig 13006 bp, 9 predicted proteins | sample ETN01SmetaG_3_FD_185792 | JGI IMG/M metagenome (GOLD analysis project Ga0208766, IMG submission 185792) | Marine microbial and viral communities from oxygen minimum zone, Eastern Pacific Ocean - ETNP2014F12-01SV263 (SPAdes) (version 2) | ecosystem: Environmental > Aquatic > Marine > Oceanic ...
GTGCTCACATTACCTGCTTTATCGGTGACATATACGACACCTTTTTTATTTCCAGAACCAGATTGAAATGTAAGTGTGTTATCATCAGCAACACCTGCTACAGAATATGAAAGCTTATCGCTACCTGTTCCTATTACGACATTGTGGTTTGTATTCGCGGGTGTTGCATAACCTACACCTGTGACCGTTACAGTAACTCCGGTTTTCACATATTCTTTATTAACACCAGTAACCGTAGGACGAGTAATATCAATATAAAACTTATTTGCGCCACCATACCCATTTGAAACTGTGGCGGCATGATTGGCCTCATTGTTTCCATTATTATCTCTTTGATAAACTTTAAACCAAAGGGTCTGACCTGAAGAAAAAGTTACTTTTGATCCTATAGTAGATTGGTCTAAATCTACGTTAAAACTTGTTCCAGGATTATCCTGCCATCCTGAATAATACCAAACCCAAGTACTTCCATCGTTACTAACTTGAAGTTTCCATTGTCCTCCATTAACAAAGCTAGAGTGCGCTAAGCGAAAACCGCCATTGCCACTATTAGAGTCTCGTGCATTTATATTGTAATAACCATCTGGTATGCCTGAGGAATCATGAGTTCCATCAGCGCGACCAATAGGTAATACGGATGTAGCTTGCGCATAGATACATTCGAATAAAAGGAACATGGTTAATATTCTAATGACCATAAATATTTTATTATTAGAGGCTAAATCCTAATGCTAGGATACCATCCATCCAAGAAATGGTGCCAAGGTCTTTTTTATTACTATCCTTCGCTCCAAATGAAGATGTTGATCTAATACCGATACGGAGATCAAGCGCATTACCAAGAGACATACCGTAAGTATTTTCAGCAATCACACCCATTCCACCACCAACGAGCCCAGCACCTAGCTTGACCTGTCCAGGACCTGCGGGAAATGATAGAATTCCAGTAGCGTGAATACCTTTGTACTCACCTCCACTGGGTAGTGCATTTTTAAAATTAAATGTACCAACTTCAGCACCTAGTCTAAACCGAATCCCTGCCATCTGAAGCAGGATCGGCATTTCAACAGAGACCCTTGCGTCTATATTTGAAGTGTAAGTATGAAGTGTGTTGTTGACAAATCCAGGTGATGAACCGCTCAAGTTAACCGAATAACCTAATCTACTCGCTGCTTCAGCCATATCCTCCTCAGGTTCCGCAAATTCCTCAGAAAAATCATCCGATCCGTCATCGTCAAATTCATCATCACCAAAATCATCATCGGAGAACTCGTCATCAAAATCAAGCCCTTCCAAGCTTTCTTCGTCATCTTCTGAAAATTCTTCATCATCGTCAGAAAAATCAAATTCTTCGTCTAGATCACCTTCATCTTCATCGCCCCAAAATATCTCTTCAACTGCATCATCTTGGGCGTAAAGTATGCTTGATGGTGATATAAAAATGAATGTACCTAGCAGTACATATAAAAGTGGAAATATATATAAAGATCCTTTTTTCATAAGCCTATCCAAATTATTGTTAATTTAGAGGGCGCACGAATTGGAGTGCACTTAATACCTCGAATTAGTACGTCGTCCTACGCGTAATTTAAATTATCTATAGGAATGAGTCAATAATTCGATAATATTGTATTTTAAGCCATTTTTTAGTTAAAAATCACTTAATCAGGGATCTCATCACCCTCGACCCATGGTGCGCCAGCCTGTCTTAATTCATCGCTGAGCTCATTGATCGAACGCGTATTCGCGTTGAGCTGTTTTTCAATTAATTGAATTTTTTTGTTTGCAAGGGTCAAATTATCTAACGCTAGCGTAGTTGGCCCATAAGTAGAACCGGATGCAATGCGAGCTGCCGTATATAGCCTAGTAAATACAGTTGGGTCGTTTTTCTCTCCTGGTCCCATTTTGGAACGATTACCATTCATCGCTTCATCCATTTCAAGCAGAGAATTTCGTAGTTTACTTAACTCTTCATCAATATAACCAACATCTGCGTTGGACTGCGTAAGTGCAGTATTCATACTTTTAACTTTTTTCAAAGCATTGGAAACGCTGATTTGAACTGCGGTTACTTTTTTGTAGGTTTTTTCTACACCTCTTAAGAATTCAAAAGTTTCGGCATAGTCTTTTGCTGGTAATGCTCCTTTTCTTAAAGGCGTCACATCAAATTGTTGCGATTGCGACAGTTTTTCAGTTTTACCATCCACTACAGAAAACATCGTTACGGTATATTTACCCGGCATTGCTAAATAACCAGAACCGCTAGATTTTTCGCGGTCCAGTGGTAGCGCATATGGATTTGGGTAGCGTAGATCCCATGCCACTCTATGAAAACCTTTAGAAATAGGACCTTCCACTCTTCTGACCATATTGCCTTCGCTATCTTTTACCTCAAAAATAACTTTTGGCTTTAATTCTCTTCTTTCCGCTTCAACTTCATCCCAGCCTGGAAATCCAACCGATTTTGAGCTTTTTTCTTCTTTTTGTCTTCTTTTTTCTGCTTTGGTCTGATATGATTCTGAAATATGATACGTGAAAACTGCTCCAAACGGTGGATTTGGTGCAATAAAATAACCATCACCTTGCGATGCTTTGCCCGAGCCACCTAAGAAAGACCGGGGAATATACCACCAGGCTTTTCTTACAGGAAATAATGTTGCCTTAGCCTTCATTTGATCTTCCGATATCGATCTAAATACACTCATATCATCAAATACGTAGAAGCCTCTACCAAAGGTTGCTCCAATGAGATCATTTTCTCGTTTATGAATCGCAAGGTCACGAAAAGGAATTGTGGGCACATTGCCGGTAAGTTTTGTCCAAATTTCACCGCCATTCACTGAAAAGTACACTCCAAATTCTGTTCCTAAAAATAATAGGTCTTTTTTAACATGATCCTGAACAATTCTCCAGCTATGTGATCTTTCAGGAAGATTGGATACAATGGACTTCCAGGTCTGACCTTTGTTGGTGCTTTTATATACGTAAGGTTTATAATCACCGTATTTATGATTATCCAACACTGCGTAGACAATATTTGGATTAAAATTATCTGCTTTTAGATCATTGACATATGCCATTTCTGGTGCGCCAGGTAATTTTTTTACTTCATATTTTTTCCATTTTTTACCATCATTATCTGTGACATTGATATACCCATCATCCGTGCCCGCATAGATCAGTCCTTCTGTTACTGGAGATTCAGATAAGGCTGAAATTGTATTATAATTTGACATGGCAAGCACATCCCAAGGATTATCCCAGCTTTGCTTTGCACCCATAATAGGAAGATCAAAACGCTCTTGATTGCGCGTTAAATCTTTTGATATGGGCGTCCATGAATCGCCACGGTCATCTGACTTCCATACGCGCTGGGAAGCAAAATATATCCGCGATGGCTTATGGGGGCTCACTATGATTGGAGCATCCCAATTAAACCGTTCATATGGCTCTCCATCTCGGGGTTGCGGTTGAACAAAAACAGTTTCTCCTGTTGTCATATCAATACGACTTAAATAACCCTGCTGGCTTTGTGCATACATAATATCGGGATTGCCAGGTTCCGTTGCAGGTTGGTGGCCATCACCACCTAAGATAACACGCCAATCAGCATTCTGAATACCTTGTCTATTGTCCGTTCTAGAAGGACCACCTTCAGAGCTATTATCTTGCGTTCCACCAAAAATATTATAAAAAGGTTCTGCATCATCAATAGCTACATCGTAAAACTGTGTAACGGGAAGATTTGACATAAAACGCCACGTTTTAGTTAAATCAAATGACTCATATAAGCCGCCATCGCTTCCAACCATCACATAGTTTGGATCGCTTTTCTTAAAAGCGATCGCGTGATTATCTACATGCTTATGTTTTTCATTCATACGATAGAAATTCTTTCCTCCATCATCAGAAATTTGCATTTGAGTATCCATTAAGTATAATCTATCAAAATGATGCGGAGAAGCATATAGCTCTTGGTAGTAATGAGGGCCAGTGGCTCCAGCAACAGCATCCGATTGCTTTGTCCAATTTTCCCCTCGATCAACAGACTTATATACGCCACCTTTTCTACGATCTAATTCAATAGCAGCATACAGGATATCGGGTTGTTGTTGCGAGATATCAAATCCAATTTTACCCATATTTGATCCAGGTAAACCTGAAGTGAGATGCTTCCAATTTTTTCCTCCATCCTCAGAGCGATAAATACCAGTGCCAGGGCCGCCACCCATGTACGCTGCAACGGTGCGATGACGCTGCCAAAGCACTGCATAGAGCCTATCAGGGTTTCTAGGATCTATCACTAGTTCTGTTGCGCCGGTCCATTTATTACTCTTTAAAACAAGAGACCAAGTCTTTCCACCATCATTACTTTTATATACACCGCGCTCACCTCCACTGCTCCACATAGGTCCTTGCGAGGCCACCCAGATCGTATTAGAGTCGTTGGGGTGAACCAATATTTCAGAAACATGTTCAGATTTCTTTAATCCCATATTCTTCCAGGATTTACCTCCATTATCTGAGCGGTATACACCATCACCGTAGCCAAAGTGACGACCACCAAGATTTTCACCAGTGCCAATCCATACAGTATTTGGATTATTAGGATCTATAGTAACGCAACCAATTGAATAGGAGTCTTGATCGTCAAAGATAGGGGTCCATGTAACTCCGGCATTAATGGTTTTCCAAACGTTACCAGATCCAACAGTAACATACCAAACGCTCTCATTGTCTGGATGTATTGCAATATCAGAGATTCTTCCTGACATAAACGCAGGGCCGATACTTCTAAATTTTAAACCTGAAAAATTATTACTGTCCCACGCTCCATCTTTAGAACTTTGCGCAAAAAGCGCATAAAAAGATAGCGTAAATACTAATGTGATTGACTTTAAGTATTGCATTAAGTAAACCTCCTATATAATAGTACACCCGGAAGGATTCGAACCCTCAACCTTTCGGTCCGTAGCCGAACGCTCTATCCAGTTGAGCTACGGGTGCAAATAATCATCTTGAAAAAAATCAAAGATCAAAAGTGCGCCAAATCTACCCTGAAGTTGCCATGTCCTCAAGGTTAATTCTAAAATTAATTATTTAAAATTAAATTCAGCAGCTTGCAATATTTCTTTGGTACCATAATTTTGAACCCAAGCTATAACCTTAAGATTATTCTCACTCCATCTTAATTCAGTGCTATTTATCCACCCAGATGGCATCGCCCAGCTAAACGAATCAACATAATCAACATTTGCTATAAACTTAATACTTTTTCCAGTATTTCCAGCTAATTGTTCAATAATAACATTGTGGTGCTCATACATTCCATTATAAGACCCTGGATACACAACTTTACCCATCACGGTAGCAACAAATAGTCTTATGTCCGATGCATCATCGGTGTTTTTCAAAGCGCTTGCTGTAATTTCAAAATTATAACTATCTGTGGTACGCGCACCTTGAAAAGATATGCTATAGAGAGATACATCGCTTAGATATTTTTTTGGATCTTCCACCCATGCATTTACGCTGGATCCTGAGTCAAAACCATTGGTAAACATGTGTGGGGTATAATTACCTTCATAGTAATCACTACGAGAACGATTCATATTGGCATTTAAAGCATACATTGGGTCGTTTCCAGGTGATGGCCACCAAACGTGGTAAAAGATCCGCATCCAGGCGCTATCGAGCTCTGCGCTGATAGAATTTACCGAGTTTTGATTGGTTAGTGTGTTCAAACTCCGCTCCGCGGAGGCACAGGGTCCTCAGGTGCTTGAAGTGAACATTTCACTTAATATTTTTCTACGTGTATTAGATATCACAATTTCTTTTGATGCAGAAATTTCAGATGAAACAGCAATTATAGCAGCCATCCCTTTGGATTTAGCGGTAGCCTTGCCTCCTGAGTCAATAGTAATTATCGACTCATCAGATGAAGACCATTCAACATTAATTTTATCAATTCGATTATTGTCTTTATCAAATCCTCGAGCATAAAAATACGTTGACTGCCCAGGCTGGAGTATGGATTCATTAGCAACAATTTGAATGGATGCTAAATTAGATAGTTTAGCTTTATCTTCACACGTCCATAAAAGAATAAAGGATAAAAAAGCGATGTGTATAATGAGTTTTCTCATACGTGAATTAAAATGCAGCTACTATCCCAAATTTAAACCCATTTTCGAATGGTTGTACATACCGACAAATTCCATTGCTACAAAATACACCCCCTCGTTGCGAGCCATAAGAAATGGTAAGTTGTGTGGAGTTATAAATATTATAGATCATATCTACACTGGACCAAGTAAAATCCTTATTAATTATAGAATGTAATGCATTTTCAATCACATTATTATTTCTCCCCTTTTCAATCGCAAATACATCATCTGTGTTTGTGTTATCGATATTAATACTTACAGACCACTGGGGTGATCGAGAATATCCAATACTGATAAATCGATTAATTTGAGAATCTTTTTCAAAACTTGACCCAAATACTTCCTTGCTATTATCTAGTGCAGAATTAAAGCCATACATTCCCTTTTTTATGGTTTGATATTCAAATTGCATACTAATGCTATGCTTCGCATCTAATTGATACGACATCATAATAGGCATAGTTTGCGCCTGAAGCATTTCATAGCTATACGAATGCCCCTTATCTGAATATTGACTTGAAAAGATATCCATGACATCTTGATTGCTACCATACGCGAACTGATAAAATAATTTAGTATCTACATACCCGCTCCATTCTAGATAATATTCTCTAAAAGGGTTATACATCCACTCTGAAGATGGCATGATTGAAGTAGAATTAACTATCCCCCAATCATAAAGGGATAAATTATCTTTTCTTACCGAAGCCCATTCATCGTGCCTGCTGGCCTGTGAATAATAAAAAACGAACGAACCATTATTGTTCATCATTTTTTCAACAGCAATACTAAAACCAAGCTCATCGTTATAATCAATAAGATGAGTAATTCTTCCTAGATATAAAGAACTATGACTTTTAAACACCGTTGGCATTTGTTGGATAAATAAAGCGCCTTTTGGATTATTTACAAAATCCCAACGATCATAAGGTGAAAGTTGATTAAATAAATAATTTTTATATGATATTCCTACAGTAAGTCCATCTAAATAATAGTTAGAGTTCAAATAAAAGGCATTATCGCTATCTATAGATGTAACATATTCAAGATTAATATCAAAGATTTGATTCGCAAATATTGAATTAAATCCATAGATCTGATGATCTAATTGATTGGTTTTCTTGGTAATAGGTAAATAATGATTATCTTCGGTTTTCATAAAATAAAATTCATTTACCAGTGAATTCATATTGAATGAAAATTTACCAGCATAAATATTATTGTTTATTTGGTAATTTGGGATTCTCTCATCAAAGTCAGGCGCCTGACTTGTAGATCTCCATGTTTTCTGATTTCCAACTAACATTTCAACTGAAAATCCATCACTGAAATAAGAAAATAACCCACCTCGAATACCTGTATCAAGATCAATACTTTGATCATCAACCATATTCAGTACTAGACCGTTTCCCCAAAATTCATAAAGATCGCCGAGCTTTACAGTAATATTATTTGTAGAATAATCTATTCTAATTTTTCTTAATCCTGTATTGATTCTACCAAGTTCAGGAGGATTTGAATGTTCAAATTCAATCCAACTGCTCCAATTATTCCAATCTCCATTTATATTGATTCTATTATCGAAATAATTAAAATCATTTTGACTATCGCCAAAACTTGATACATATGATCCCGATAAGTTTATTTGACTATACAAAGTGCTATAAAATAAAATAGGTAATAATATGGCTCTCATTATTTAAGCACCTGAAGAATTTCTTGCTCCATATTCTTTTCATCTCCAGGCATATAGCCGTAATGCATCCATGCAACTGTTCCATCTGTATCAACTAAAATATTTGTCGGCATAATATTGCCATTTAATTTTTTAAAAATTTGCTGATTAGGGTCAATAAAAACATCAAACTTATATCCCTTAGAGCGCACATAGCGCTTCACTTCTGATAAGCTCCGTTGTGTATCGATACTGATAGAAACGACCGAAAACCCATCATCCTTATAAGTGGAGGCTAATTTATCAAGGTGTAACATTTCTTTTTTGCAAGGACCACACCATGTCGCCCAAAAATTGATAAGAGTTGGACCTTTTGATAGGTATTGATTTAAAGAGATTTTTCTACCATCAATACGATGAAGCTTCAAGTTGAGTTGAACTTTTTGACTATAGGAAATTGAAAGAAAGGCAAATAATGCCAGGAACAGATATTTTATCATTAGCTTTTAATTAATAACTAGAGCAATGTGCTTAAGTAGGCATGCAATTCGTTCTCAGGGATGAATTTTAATTTTACCTTACTGATACTATTTGCAGTGTTTACATCGATCTTAAATTCATACTTAACGGGAATATCAACTGTTTCTAAAGATACCTGCATAGACCATCCACCAATCGTAAAATCGATTAGCGGGGAAAAGGATCGAAAAGGTTTAAACACAACGCGATCGCTATTTAAGCCATGCACAATCTTATCATGTGAATCTACCAGAATTGCGAGAGGGACTCCTGATGAGTTTTGTAGTTGAATTACCGGGATTGAGCGATACTTACCTAATTGAATTTTTTCAGAAATATCTGGAGGAAAATTATACTTATCTTTATTGAAATAAAATATAGTGAGGTTTCCATCTTGCTTCAACCCTGAGTAGGGTAGCGACCTCAGCATGTCTTTAATGATACTTCCTTTGAGCTTGTAATTTACAGGGAGCGACACTTGGAATTCTTTTTTATTTTGAGGATCATAGTTGAATTTTGGTTTTTCAAGACTAACCATATAAGGATTGCTCATTAAATTACCAAGCACCTCAACCATCATGGAGGTGTTCATTTGATTCTCTGGTTTTGCATTTTCATAGTTATCTTGAGATATATCAAGCACCCATTCGCCTTCAATTTCTTGAGATGCATCAGGGTCTGTTTGTCCGCGCGCTCCAATACTTACATCCAATTTCTTTTCAAGATCCAATATAGCTTCATCAATTGCAGAGCTTGCATTGATAGCGCTTTGCGCGTAAGATGGGGGCTCTTGCATTCCCTTACCTTCTGTTAAAGCAGGGTATTGACTTTTGCTAGGTTTAGGTAAAAATGGAGAGAGCATTGTTTTGACCGTTTCCGTCAATGATGAATTCAAATCATCAATTTTATTATAATAACCGGTCACTTTTCTACTATCGATCTCATCCCAGGATGTAATATCTATTAATTGAACAGATATCACAATTTTATCAAGTGATCTTTCAAACTTACCTAGAACTAAAAAGTTTTTTGTTCCAGGTTTTTGTTGCATTAATAATGAACGGTTAGACATCACCTCTTCAAGGTTAGATTGATTTTTTACATAAACTCTATTTTGGTTTGATAAATTTGCCGTTACCATATCTGAAAAAGCATCTGAAAGCCAACCTAGCGCAGGTTCACTCTTAGCATTATCAAACGGTATGACATATACATTAAGCGCTGGAGGTACAGCAAAAATAAGAGTTATGCCCATCAATGGCACAAGAAGGTATTTAGATAATAAATGCATAAGCCCCCAAATTATAGGAAATTCAATCTATTCTCAATGTAATTTTTATTTTACGTTTTACCGTTTTGACCAGGTATCTCTTAGCGCAACTGTTCTGTTAAAGATAAGTGAATCCTTATCTGAATGTTTGTCTTTGAAAAAATAACCAGTTCTTTCAAACTGAACAGGAATAGCGGTTTCTAAATGCTCTAAATCTGGCTCAACTAGACATTCTGTTAGAGTTTCTAGTGAATTTGGATTTATAGAATCAATATAATCCGCATCGCTATCTGGGCTGATAGATGTAAACAATCGATCGTACAAATGTACTTCTGCTGAGACACAATGCTTGGCGGAAACCCAATGAATCGTTCCCTTTACTTTCCTGCCATCTTCCGATCTTCCACCTTTTGTATCTTTATCATAACTGCAATGCAACTCCGTAATATTTCCATCTACATCTTTAATCACCTCATCGCATCTAATATAATACGCAAACTTAAATCGCACTTCATTACCCGGTGAAAGTCGAAAGAATTTTTTAGGAGGATCCTCCATAAAATCATTTTTTTCTATATAGAGCTCTCTAGAAAATGGTAACTCCCTTGTGCCTGCGGATCCATTTTCAGGATTATTCTTTGCAATAACAAACTCTTCCTTATCTTCAGGATAGTTTGTAATCACAACTTTAAGTGGATTTAATACTGCCATACGACGCAATGAGCGCTGGTTAAGGTCTGAACGCAATGAGGCTTCGAGTTTTGCGACATCCATAATATTATCACGTTTTGCTACCCCTACCTCCTCCATGAAATTTCTAATTGCTTCTGGAGTATATCCCCTTCTTCTAAAGCCAGAAATAGTTGGCATTCTAGGATCATCCCAGCCTTCAACGTGATTATTTTCGACTAAAGTCTTTAGCTTGCGCTTAGACATGATCGTATAACTGAGATTTAATCGTGCAAACTCAATTTGTTGCGGATGGTAAACGCCTAACTCATCTAAATACCAATCATACAAAGGCCGGTGATCTTCAAACTCTAATGAGCATAATGAATGCGTAACGCCTTCAATAGAATCTTCAAGGCCATGCGCCCAATCATACATAGGATAAATACACCATTTATCTTTTGTGCGATGATGGTGGGCATGTAAAATTCTATAGATAACCGGGTCTCGCATATTCATATTTGGATGGCCCATATCAATTTTTGCCCGTAATGTTTTAGCGCCATTCTCGAATTCACCAGATCTCATTCGTTTAAATAAATCTAAATTTTCATCAATACTTCGATTTCTATAAGGACTTTCACTACCGGGGTTATTTAATGTTCCTCTGGTATTTTTAATTTCTTCAGATGCTAAATCGCAGACAAATGCAGACCCTTTTTCAATAAGTTGAATCGAATATTCATACATCTGTTGAAAATAATCTGAGGCGAAGCACAAGCGATCTTGCCAATCAAAACCAAGCCACCTAACGTCTTCTTGAATTGAACGAACGTACTCCTCTTCTTCTGCAACGGGATTTGTATCATCAAATCGTAAATTGCATTTTCCATTATATTCATCAGCAATATTAAAATTTAAACAGATTGCTTTCGCATGACCAATGTGAAGATAGCCATTAGGTTCTGGGGGAAAGCGGGTATGAACCTTATTATCAAATTTTCCTGAACTATTATGCTCGTCAATGATCTTTTGAATGAAGTGTTTAGTTACGTTTTTCATGTGTTAATGCATTGGAAATTTTGTTAGTGCAGCTTGAATCCTTAACAGTGTTTCTTGTTTTCCTATAATTGCCATAATCTCAAATAAAGAAGGTCCATTAAGGGATCCAAAAACTGCTAACCTAAGCGGCATAATTACTTTCCCAACTCCAAAGGAATTTTTCGAAGCAAATTGTTTCATTTCTTTTTCTATCAATTCATCGCTCCAACTATCAATAGCTATTAAATGTTCATACGATAATTTAACAATTTCAGTTGATGAATTATCTGGCCATGCTTTTGATATCTCTTCTGTATCGTATGATTCAGGAGCAGTAAAAAAATATTTGGATTGAGTAATAAATTCAAATAATGATTTTGATCGCGGTTTTAAGGCATCTATGATATTGATCAACTGTGAAATATCAGACCCTTTCCCCCATTCTGCATCAATAGATCTTATCTCATCTAATATGATCTGTGATGATTTATTAAGAATATGCTGACCGCTAAGCCAATGCAATTTCTTTTCATCCCAGACCGCGCCTTTTTTTTGCACCTGATCAAATTCAAATCTATCTATTAATTCATCAGTTGTGAAAATCTCTTCATCATTTTTTGGATTCCATCCTAATAATGCTAAATAATTAATGATGCTTTCAGGAAAGTAGCCTTTATCTTTGAAATTCTGAACTCCAGGCGCGCCATGTCTTTTGCTTAAACGTTTCTTATCAGATCCTAATATCATAGGAAGATGGGCAAATTTTGGAGCCTTTAGTTTCAAGGCCTTATATATAATTAATTGTTTTGACGTGTTAGATAGGTGATCATCACCTCTAATAACATGACTAATTTCCATTTCATGATCATCGACAACAACGGTAAAATTATAGGTTGGTGAACCATCCGAGCGTACAATAATAAAATCGTCTAATTCTTTATGATTGGTATTGATTTTATCGTAAATAAGATCATTAAATATAGTTTCCCCATCATCTACCTTAATACGAATAGTGAAGGAACTGCCTTGATTCAGCCTTGTTTTTATTTCATCATTACTTAGAGATCTACAGGTACCGGGGTAAGAAAAATAATCATCCTTCTTTGCGCTCCCTAAATCATCTTTTGAACAAAAACACCGATATGCGTTATTAGCATCTATTAATGTATTCATATAGTGTTTATATCGATCTGTGCGACCAGACTGATATATAATAGGCTCTTCCCACTGTAAACCAAGCCAGTTTAAAGATTCTATAATTTGATTGGTGTACGATTCGCTGGATCGCTCCTTATCTGTATCTTCTATTCGAAGAAAAAAAGAGCCTTTTAATTTTTTTGCATATAACCAATTAAATAAGGCAGTTCTTGCGCCACCTAAATGCAGTTCCCCTGTAGGGCTGGGGGCAAATCTTACTTTTATAGAATCACGTTGCATTTAACTATATCATCATTGGTATGTTTGCGGAGGGGGAGGGATTCGAACCCCCGAACGCTTTAACACGTTGCTGGTTTTCAAGACCAGTGCAATCAGCCAGGCTCTGCCACCCCTCCGATAAAAATATTATGATATTATACTAGATGAATTTAATGCGAATTGTTGGATACCTGCCTATAGAATTCCTTATTTAATTAAGGACATTTTACGTGTTTGAATTGAATCTTT
>Ga0208766_1001383_pt1 | contig 12902 bp, 13 predicted proteins | sample ETN01SmetaG_3_FD_185792 | JGI IMG/M metagenome (GOLD analysis project Ga0208766, IMG submission 185792) | Marine microbial and viral communities from oxygen minimum zone, Eastern Pacific Ocean - ETNP2014F12-01SV263 (SPAdes) (version 2) | ecosystem: Environmental > Aquatic > Marine > Oceanic ...
TTCCAACCTTTTTGATATTCACAAAGAATATGGGTGAAAGTTGCTTAAATCAATTACCATTTTAATTTCATTTTTTTAGATTATTTTAAATCAATTATTGAACTTCAACTAACGTTTCAGTTCTTTCAACACCACTAATTTTTTGAATTTGATTTGCAACTTCTTTTATCTCTATTAATTCTTGAACATCAATTATTGCAACTGCGTCAAATTGTCCACTAGTTGGAAATGAATTTGAAACTTTTGAAAGTTTTCGTAATTTGACTGCAATCAATTTCTTTGGAGATTTGACTAAAATGATTGCCTTTACCATCCTAAATCAACCTCCACTTCAATTAGAGTTTCTGTTGTAACAATATCTTTAATTTTTTTAAAATCAATTACCATTTGATTGATTTGATCAATTTTTCCTTGTAAAATTACACTGATATCTGCTCTACCAGTAACCACCATTACCTGTTTCACAACTTTACGTTTTTTCTTTAAAATCTCAACTACAGAATCTACTTTTCCTGGCTTAACTGTAATCAAACATAATGCATACACGACATCATTATGCTAATCAATTTGATAAATATTGCTAGTCTGTTGCTTCTTGTGATCTTGCTTCTTCGAGATAGGCTCTTCTTTCTTCGTTAATCTTTTCTTGATCTATGACTAAATCATCATCAACAATTACGATTCCACTATCTCCACTAGGTTCATCTTTAATTTTTTTAGATTTGGCTTTAGTCTTCTTTGCTTTAGTAGTAGCCTTTGCTTTAGTCTTCTTTGCTTTAGTAGTAGCCTTTGCTTTAGTAGTCTTCTTTGCTGTGGTCTTCTTTGTAGTCTTCTTTACTGCTGTTTTTTTTACAACTTTTTTTTCAGCCATTAATATCAAAAATCATGTGATTGAGTAGTTTTTAAGGATTTTGTAGTTTTTTCGTCTATTTTACGTCAATCTTCTTCAGTTTCTATCTCAATTGAATCATTTGTGATCTCGGCAATCTCATCTAATACGATCTTTTTTACTTCGTCTGGAGTTCCAATTTGATTTGAAACCATGTAATTCAATTCATCTAATATTGCATATTGAACACGTGCACGCAATACTTGAATAATTTCAGTTTCTACGGTGGGGTGAAATTCACTAATCCATTGACCTAATTCTTCCTCATTAATCATAGTAACTGATTTTTTCTGTTAAATTTATTTTCTATGTTTTTAAATTTTGTATTTTTCAATATAATGAAAATATTGAAAAAACACTGTGAAAAATATTAAGAAAATAAAAAATGAACAATTAAAAGTATTTACATTGCTAAAAATATGTCAAAATAGGCTGTCAACATTTGATTTCAGAAAATATAGGGTTAGTCCGCAGATAGTTTTTATTAGATGAAATTGAAAAAATTCAGACCATTAATTAATGAAAGTTGAAATGAGTAATAAAGCACATGGTATGGTTTTCAGTAAGAGTGGGGTTCCCATGAAAGCACAAGAATTTCCATTTTCGCGGCTTAAAGAATCAGAATTATTAGTAAAAATTAAATATGCTACAATTTGCGGAAGCGACTTGCATACTTATCGAGGATTGCGAAAAACTCCTGTTCCAACTATTCTTGGACATGAAATCATTGGTTCAATTGAGACGCTGCCTCATGGGAACCCTATAAAAGACTATTATGGTGATGATTTAAAAGTTGGCGATAGTATAACATGGTCTATTGCAGCAAGTTGTGGAGATTGCCACTACTGTAAAATCAATATTCCACAAAAATGCCGAAACCTTTTTAAATATGGACATGAACAGATTACAGAGCATCATCCTTTAAGTGGTGGTTATGCTGAATATTGTCACCTTGCCAAAGGCACAACTATTATAAAAATTCCTGACCATATTCCATATAAGGTCATTGGACCTGCAAATTGTGCAACTGCAACAACTGCGGCAGCATTCCGTATTGGCGGTGATTGCTCAGGGAAAGTGGTAATCATTCAAGGTGCAGGAATGCTTGGATTAACAGCTTGTGTAATGGCTAAATATCTTGGTGCAAGCGAAATCATTGCAATAGATATTGATGAAAAAAGATTAAGCCTGGCTCACAAATTCGGAGCTACTAAAACATTATTGTTTGCTAATGATTCTGATAAAATTGTCAACGATGTTCAGAAAATAACGAATGGCTATAAAGCAGATCTAATAATTGAAATGAGTGGGATCTCGAAATCGGTTGAGTTGGGTTTTAATCTGTTGAGTATTGGAGGACATTATGTACTTGTCGGATCTGTTTTTACACAACCAACAGTGGAGATTTCTCCGGAAACTACCGTTAGGAGTTTATTTAATATCCATGGAATTCATAATTATGCTCCACAAGATTTAGCAATGGCAATTAGGTTTTTGGCTGACAGTCATATGAAATATCCATTTGAATCATTGATATCCTCCGAGTTTTCATTAAAAGAAGTGAATGAGGCATTTGATTATTCTATTGCCACAAAATCATTTCGAGTAGCAGTAAGGCCAAATTATTAGTGTATTTAATTGAAGGGAGCGTTCTCATGATAAGAGTTGGAAGAAATATCGCAATCCTATTTATTAGTTATCCGCTTTTTCTTTTCTCCTTCCATACAAATAAAAAAAGTGAAGACTTAAATATCAGTATTCCTACTTTGAAACCCTTTTATCACGGTGTTGCTTCCGGTGATCCGCTGACGGATCGTGTGATTATCTGGACGAGGGTAACCCCAACCCAAGATCACGATATCGATGTTAATTGGACGGTAGCTGATGATGTTTCATTTAAGAATATTATTAGATCAGGAAATGTTACAGCATCCGCTAAACACGATTATACCGTTAAAGTCGATGTTACCGACTTATTGCCTGGTACTCGCTATTATTATCGATTTAATGCATTGGGAGCGTTTTCTATAACCGGAATTACCAAAACAATGCCGTCTGAAAATGTTGACAGTTTAAAGTTTGTGGTTTTAACCGGTAGCAATTATGAGCATGGCTATTTCAATGCTTACGGACGAGTTGCCGATCGAAAAGATATAGATGCCGTTATTCATACAGGTGACTATATCTATGAGTATCCATCAGGTAAATACGGTAGTAGTTCGTTTGATCCTGCCCCTGATCGATCTGTTATCCCTGATCGAGAATTGGTTGAATTAGAGGATTATCGCCTTAGATACTCCCATTATAGACTTGATGAGAATCTACGAAGAGCACATCAGAATCATCCCTTTTTAGTTGTCTGGGATGACCATGAAATCGCGAATGATTGTTATGTTGATGGAGCACAAAATCATCAACCTGAAATGGAGGGCGACTGGGAGAAAAGAAAAAACGCCGCCAAAACAGCCTATTTTGAATGGATGCCAATAAGAGGTGAAAAGGTATACCGAACCATAAGTAGTGGTCCACTGGCCAAGTTATTCTTGCTTGATGAAAGGCTGGCAGGACGGACAAAACAGTTGAAAAAAGATGATCCTGAATTAAATGATTGCAACCGCACCATATTAGGGACCGAACAGTATGATTGGTTCATCGATAATCTGTCGCAGAGTGATGAGAGCTGGAAATTGATTGTAAGCCAGGTAAATTTTTCACATTGGAATGTCCAGCGTACCCACATAAAAATGCCCAAACAAAAAGATAAATGGACCGGTTATCCTTGCGAGCGCGATAAAATCCTACAAAGTGTAATAGATAATCAATTGGAAAATGTCGTTATTCTTTCGGGTGACAACCACAGCTCTATGGCATTTGAAATAACAGATGGAATTTTTGACGGTTATAAGAGTAAGGATTATAACGATTATCTACCTATCGCAGTTGAATTCGTTGCGCCCAGTATGACTTCGGCAAATTATGATTATTTTACTACTGTGGATTCCGCTAAAGCCATTGAGCGAATGTATATGAATGATCCAATGAATAAATACTTTAAATACGTAGATCTAACCAATCATGGCTATTTATTGATTACAGTAACAGAAGCGCAAGTTAAGGCTGATTGGTATTTTATTGATCCCAAACAACGATTAACAGAGGAAGAATCTTTGGCAAAAACTCTTTATGTCAAAGATAGATCAAATCGCCTGAGCGTTGACTAGTAGGCGTGTTGTATTACTACAGGGAATATTGTGATTAGGATAAGATAATAGAAAGGAGAGTCTTCAAATAGTTAACATTTCAATTAAAGCGCAGCCAAGTTTTCGACATGCTCAATATCGCATTTTGTTCGCAACGATGTTTTGCTATCTGTTTTATTACACAGGAAGACAAACCTTGGGATTTGCCATTCCCGGTATTGAAGCAGAGTTAGGAATTCAAAAAGACACTATTGGTTGGATGATCACATCTTTGCTTTGGAGCTATGCTGTCGGACAAGCGATTAATGGTAATTTGGGTGACAAATATGGTGGTCGCTCAATGGTCAGCTTAGGAGCAATATTGTCCTGTGGTTTCAACTGGGTTGTCAGCTTTGGGACCAACATAAGTAGTTTAATTGTGCCATGGATTGCCAATGGATATGCCCAGTCAATGGCGTGGGCACCCGGTGGCAGAGTATTAACAAATTGGTGGGGAAAAAATGAGCGTGGCAGAGTTTTCGGGATGTATCTGTTTGCTGCAGGTATGTCATCTGTTCTGGCATATGTGTCGTCTTTGATCATTTTGGATGTATTTGAATTAAATTGGCGTTGGATTTTCCGTTTACCTGTCTTGCTAATGCTTGTCGGAGGTATTATATACTATTTGGTAGTGCGGAACAATCCGGAAGATTTGGGCTTTGAGCCGTTGGAAGATGATCCCATTGATAATACAATTGATCCGGCTCGTGAAATAACCGGAGGGAAAACTACCCATTATTCAGTAGAGACGTCTCAACAACGCTATATGGCTGCATTGAAAAACTGGCGCTTTCTATTGGCCTGCCTGGGAATCGGATTCCAAAGTTCAGCACGCTATGGTTTATTATACTGGGTGCCTGTTCATTTTTTAGGCAGCGATTGGAAAGATACCGGCAGTAATTGGATTAGTATAGCACTGCCGATTGGAATGGCTTTGGGCGCCGTAACGGGCGGATGGATATCCGATAAAGTATTTAAATCAGTACGTTGGAAATTGATAGTATCGTTTATGTTGCCGGCTGCTATTGCATCATTTACCATGTTTTTCTTGCCCAAGGATCATTGGATAGGTGTTGTTGTATTGTTCTTTTGCGGATTCTTTGCATATGGCTCTCAATCTGCTTTTTGGGCTTTAGCACCGGATATATTGGGAGTAAAACGTTCAGGTACCGGTGTTGGGATTATGAACTTTTGTGCCTATTTGTTTGCGGGATTAGTAAATCCATTAATAGGCTGGCTAATTATTGTAAACGATCAAAATACTGCGATGGTATTTCCGATTGTTGGTATTGCTTGTTTACTAACTGTACTTATAGGATTATTAATCAAACGTTAAACTAATCCAAAAATTTGAATATGTAATAAAGGAGAAGATATGGATAGAGAAAAATTATTAAATCGAAAAACTTCGATATCATACAAAACGGAAGAGAAAACTGTTCTCCGCGGCTATGATTTGAGTGAATTGGCGGAGGAGGGATATTCTTTTTATGATGCTATGTTTATCCTATTCCAAAATCGGATACCTACTGATAACGAAGAAAAAATGTTGAAATATGAAATGGGTGTTTTCCTGGAGCATTCAATGTCACCGTCGGCAGTTTCAGCTATCGGAGTTATTACCGGTCGTCCCAATTTACCAACCGCAATAGCTGCTTCAATTATGACCTTTGGTGGAGTACATGGTCCGGGAGCCGCACATGGATATATGCTAAATAAATATCTACGTCGTGCATTAAAAGAAGGTAAAACGGTCGATGAAATAGCAAAAATATTGGTTGATGAATATCTTGATGTCGGGCAACCGGTAATGGGTATGGGACAACCGCAACATGTTGACAGCGATCCACGTGCGGAACCAATTCATGCAAAGCAGGAAGAATTGGAAGTAGATGGTGTTTATCTAGAACTTCAGCGTGCTATTGAAAAATATTTTCATGCAAGACGAGAGGCAGAAGGAAAAAAACGGGTAGGCGTAAATGTTGTGGGAGCTGGGAATACAGCTTTATGTGACATTGGTTTTGCTCCCAATGCTGCCTGGTGTATTGGTAGCGTAGCTCGTGGTTATAGTTGTGGAGCTCATGCTTTATATAATATGAAGAAGGGTCGTGCCTGGGCGGCATCAAAGTCGGAACCGATGGTTCAAATGCTTGATTTAAGTATGATCAAATATGTTGGTCCGGATGATCGACCAGTACCAACGCAGGAAGAGAGAGAAGAATATTCCAATAAACAAAAAGAAGAAGGAGAATATAAAAAATGGGTGATTTAAAAAAGCAAATCGGAAATTTAGATGATCCGCGAATGCCTTTTAATTATGCTGAGCGTGAATATGGCACAGTACCCAGAGATACCGAGCGGGCTCCTTTTCAATGGGTTTCAGAAGTTGCTTACAAGAATGTCCATCGCATTGTTTCCCGCGGATATGATACTACCGAGTTAATGGAACAAGGATATGGTATGGTGGATGTATTGTTTGTTGATTTTCAGTCGCGTATTCCCAGCGTCAATGAAGAAAAAATGTTAAGCTATGTTATGCTCTTAGCATTGGAAGACGGACTATCCATGCCGGCAGTGATCTCACGAATGGTTGCCAAATCAAAAACATTTCTGACTCAAGCAGTAGGAGCTTCTATTTTAGCTTTCGGTCATGCATATGGCGCATTTTCAGCGTTTGGAAATCGATTGGAAGAATATCATTTAGAGGCAGAGAAAGACAAAAAAACCACAGCTGAAACTGCCAAAATTATAGTTGAAGAACATTTCCACGATGAAGGATTTGGTGTTTCAGGATTGATGATCAACGATCCTGCTGCTAAGCGAATGTTTGCACGAGCTAAAAAATTAGGTGTCTCGGGTAAATACATCGAATTAACTGAAGAGATTGTGGAAGTTGCGAAAAAAAAGAGTGCCAAACCCGTCGACTTGGACATGCTTGGTGCAATTGGCGCAACGATGATGGATCTTGGTTTCTCACCTGAAGCTATATGGGCAATTATTGCAATTACACGTTCATTTGCTTCAGGAGCACACTATATCGAAGAGGTTGAACGTGGAGAATATACAGGGTTTGGAGAAACTTTGACTCCGAAAGAGCAATATGACGGTCATTCGGATCGACCTGTTCCGCCCTTAAAGGATCGGGAAAAACATGCAAAATCAGCCCAGACACATTCGTTGGAAGAATGGTCAGCTGAAATTGAGAAAAGAGAACAGAACTATGGTACCGGATACAGAATCCATGAGGAAATTCACGATCCCAGCAAAAAGACGGGAATTAAAAAGATTGGTAAATAGAGTAAGCTAATCAGGAATTACCCTTGATTTCGAATTCAGGTGCTACAAAGAACATTTCTAAGTTTGAATACTTAATGTAATGGAAGGAGATAAAAATGTCTACAGACATTAAAAAGATGTATGAGCGAGCCTACGTGGCCTTTAAAGTGGTTGAATTTTGGCCGCAAGATAAAGTTGATGAAATGGTTGCAGCTGTTGGTTGGGCTTGGCAAAAAGAAGAAAATGCAATGGCAATGGCGAAGTTAGCGATCGAAGAATCGAGTATTGGTGTATATGAAGATAAAGTTGCCAAAATACAATCTAAAACGCGCGGCAGTTTATGGCAAATGCGTGATGTTAAGACCTGTGGTTTAGTACGTGTAGATAAGGAAAAAGGATTAAAAATTTATGCTAAACCAATGGGTGTGATTGCCAATGTTGTACCCAGTACAAATCCGGAGTCAACAGTTACTGCATTAGGTGTAAATATATTAAAAACCCGTAATGCTATGATTGTATCTCCGCACCCTCGTACAAAGGGAAGTACAAATTTGGCAGTTGAAATAGGACGTAAAGCACTAATAAAAATTGGTGCACCTGTTGATCTGATGCAGTGCCTGAGTGAACCAGGTCATGCTAATGCTGTTGAATTGATGCAATTATGTGATTTCACGGTTGCTACCGGGGGAGCGGCATTGGCAAAAGTAGTACACCAAGCTGGTAAACCAAGCCATACAGTTGGTGCCGGGAATGTTGTTTCTATGGTTGACAGTACTGTTGATCTTCCTTCAGCAGCGGCAAAAATAGTGAAATCAAAAATTGCCAACAATTCAGCTTCCTGTTCATCAGAAAATGCTGTCGCTGTTGAAGAGGATGCATTTAACGAGATGGTAGCTGCATTACAGGCCGAAGGTGGTTATTTATGTTCAACCAAAGAGCGGGAGCGGTTAAGAGAATACTATTGGCCGGATGGGAAGAGTTTGAATCGCGATGTAGTTGCAAAACCGGTTAAACATTTGGCAAAGCAGGCAAAGATTGAAATACCTGAGGGCACACGGTTTCTGATGGTTATGGGTGGAAAACCAGGTCCTGAGGACCGCTTTTCGGGAGAGAAAGTATCCTTAGTTTTAACTTTATGGAAATGGACTGATTTTAGCGAGATGATTGACAGAATTAAGATAATGTTAGAATTCTCTGGTTTAGGACATTCTGTTTCCATACACAGTAACAGGGAAGATCGTCAAGATGAGTTAGCGCTCAAACTTAATGTCGGGCGTGTGAATTGTAATATGCCCCATGCAATGGCAAATAGTGGTAGTTGGTTTAATGGACAACCTTGCACGGATTCTTTGGGTGGCGGCACCTGGGCAGGAAATAATACCAGTGAAAATATTATCTGGAAACATTTCTTGAATTACACTTGGTTGTCGGTTCCGATCCCAGAATTTATACCAACTGATGATGACATCTTTGGCGACTATTTCAAAAAATGGGGACGGGATTAGAATACATATTATGAATTTGTGTTCTTGTTTGATTGAAAGACGTTACAACAATAAATACCTGGCATAATTTATACCCATTGTAATTATGCCAGGTAGTGATATGATCAGGGCGATATTATTCGATTTTACTCAAACTCTTGTGGATTCTTCCAGTGGATTTCGACTGGCAGAAAAAAGGGTCAAAAGAAATCTATTCTCATATCTTGGATTGACTGATTGGGACGAGTTCTTACATAAATATCGTCAGATTAGATCAGAATCTACAAGTCGATCAATATTCTCAAGAAAGACCATATGGCAAGAGGTATGCTGGTTTTTCTGCAGTATTGGAGATGAAATTAAACTCAAGGAATGGGAAGATGAATACTGGGTAACTGTCGATCACAATACCAGGCTATTTTCAGAAACATTGACGGTAATAATGGAATTGTCTAAAACCTACAAATTAGGAATAATCTCAAATACTCAAGGTCGCGTCGGAGAATTACGGAATCATGGTTTAGATGGCTTTAAAATTATTGAGCCATATTTTCAGTCAGTTATCATTGCCGGCGAAAATTCAATTCCAGCAAAACCAAAGCACCAACCTTTTGAACTTTGTTTAAATCAATTGGATATTGAAGCCCACGAATCAGTATATGTTGGGGATGATTGGAAAAATGATATATGTGGATCAATGAAGGCTGGATTACAGCCAGTATGGCTTAAACATCATAGTATAAATCGCAATTGGCCTGAAGGGGAATTTTCAGGTCCAACGATTACTAGTCTTGATAAATTGTTAGATTTGGCATTGTTTAATTAAAGATTTTTATAGTAGTAGTAATTTGATTACTAATATATTGATGAAGTGAAATCTTAGTTTAAGTATGAATATACTAGCAGTATCATTAGTACTTATTTCAGCATTATTCCATTCACTAAGAAATATATTTACAAAGCAATCTGTAGATAAACAGCTATTTCTTTGGTGGTATACAGTCTGGGGATTGATATACTTCCTTCCTGTTTTTATTTATTTTATGTGGCAATCTGGAATTCCCAATTTGAGTGTAATTGGTTTGTGCTTTTTTTCAGGATTCCTTCATTTTATATATTGGGTATTCTTAACTAAAGCCTATGAGTTCGGGGATATATCACTGACTTACCCAATCATGCGTTCTTCTCCAGCATTGGTTTTTTTAATTGCTGTGTTATTTTTAAATGAAAAGGTTTCTGCAGGTGGTGTGGTAGGAATAATTGTTGTGATGTGTGGTATTTATTTTCTGAGTTTTGGTCAAATAAAATTTTCGAAAATACAGTTCTTAAAATTAGAAGATTTTTTTAAAGATCGGTCGATTCAATATGCACTAATAGGGTTAGTATCAATTACAGGTTATTCGATTGCAGACAAAATGATTGTAGAATACATTAATCCGATATTATTTGTATTCTTACATATGCTATTTGGCTTTATGTGTTATTCCATATATATCTATTTCCGAAAAAAGAAATATCAACTAACTCATGAGTGGAAAACAAATAAAACGCGGATTTTAATGGCCGGTTTCTTGGGGATTTACGGATATTCATTAATTATTATTGCATATACGATTGAAAGAGTTAGCTATATAGTTGGATTAAGGCAATTAAGTATTGTTTTTGTAGTATTTTGGGGAGGGTATTACTTGAACGAGAAACAGAAATTCAATCGTTTAATTAGTGCATTTGTCATAACAGGCGGTGTCTGCTTAATTTCAATGTTAGGATAATCTAGTATTGAGAGCAATCCAATAACCAAGATCAATAGGAAAAGCAATGCTAAAACATAGGATGCTGTATTTATTGTTAATAATAGGATTGGTAGCATTTTCTTGTCATAAAAAAAGTACTATTGAAGATGATGATATTAAAGATATCATTATTCAGGACTATGAAGAGTCCAATATACTTGTTTCTGATAATGATTATGAAAATTCAGATGTATTTGATGTTATCACTGAAAATAATTCACTATTCGAACCATATTCCATAATTGCTGACGGTCAAAATGTAAGAGTAAAAATCTACTCTTTTAAGCCGTATGATTCTTTGAATACTGTCACATTTAAATACTGTGACTTAATTAATAGGGCTATAGCATATAAAGAAAAGAATCCTGAAGTAGAAGTTCAAATAAAATTTGCCATATACAAAATAGAAAAGGATTTGTATGTTGGATTTAATCCAAGACATGATAGTTATGGTAAAGTACGTGGTTATGATCATGGAGAAGAAAATTCAGAGAAATTAATTCTTTCATTAATTAAAGCGGCTAAGTTAAAAATCTACACTAGATTAATTTATCATAACCCTGCCGATGATCGAGGAATAAATAACTATCTCAGTGTATATATGGATGATTTATGCTTTGAATCAGAATCAGAATATGTTCGTGATTACTTTACATTTAAAAAAGTATCTTGGATAGATGGGACCACCTATGGTCAACATCATAATAAATTCTTATTGACCAATTATCATTCAGGTGATATGACGGATTATTCAAACAGTGTATATATATCAACAGCCAATGTGGATCCCCATGATGATTATGGAAGACCGACTGGGCGTGAATGGGTTCAAAGTGGAATTTTGATTAGCGGTAATTCTGGATTATATGGTGCATATGAACATTACTTTGAAAAAATATGGAACAATAATACTGACCGTTCGGCTTTTTGGAATGCAGTGCGTAATGAAGGAGAATATAATCACCAAAGTTTAAATCTGAATTATGCCGACGATGTGTTTAGTGCTTATTTTTTCCCGATTCCAGGGACTTTCTGTGAAAGCAGTTGGGATACATTATATAATCCAGTAGCAAAAATAGTTAATGAAATCAAAGATGATGAGTATGAAAACGAATTAACAATAAACATGTATCATTTGAAAACCGATACATTCGGATTGCGATTATATAATGAGTTGAATACGATAAACAATATCAATATCAAAAGCGCAATTCATACAGATTCCCGTAATCAAGCAAGAAATCTGTTTAGCGAATTAGGAGTACTCCACTGGGCCGCTCCAACCCATGCGAAAAATTATACTATTTGTAAAAACACACCAGAAGGCAAAGTCTATTATTCAATTACCGGTTCAACTAATGCTAAGTGGGATGCCTATTGCTCAAAGAGCAATAATCAATTGGTTATTAAGGAGGTAGATAATCCCTATATTTATGACATTTTCACTGAAATATTTAATAACGCGATGATTGATAATTGATGGTATAAAGGATGCTGTAAAACAGATTGAAAGCTGTTGGCTACAACTATTTGAGATTGGATCAACAACGTATTAATTTGGAATAACGGGCATTAAAGGAGTTACAGTATCATATCTTCGTAAAATTCAAAAATAATATGGAGTTATAGCCATACCAATATCATTACCTTCGTGAAATAATTTAAAAGATATTATCAGTTAAGAATATAGATGACAAGTATTCTAGCTAAGCTATTTCCTGAATTTTTGGGCAAATGAGGTGTTCGGCCATTAAAAAATAGAGAGTCGCCTTTTTCGAGTTTTATTTGTTTATCCCCTAGATTATAATCTACACAGCCATCCAAAATATAGAGAAATTCATAACCATCTGTAGTGACAAAATCTCTTTTTGCATTCGGAGAAATTTCTAATAAAACAGAGTCGAACGAAAAACTTTGAAAATCTTGATTAAGAATATGATGGTATTCAAATCCCTTGGATTTCTCCTTTTCTAGTACAATCAAATCCTGTTTTTTACTGTGAATAAAATCGGGGGAAACAAGTGGTTTGATATTTTGAAAAAAATCACCTATATTGATGTCTAATGCGGTAATTACTGAAATTAGTACTGGTAAAGATGGAACTGTTCTGGCATTTTCAATTTTTGATATCAATCCCTTGCTAACTTTTGCTTTTTCTGCGATCTCTCTGATTCTAGTACCATTTTTGAGGCGTGTTTCTTTTATTAATCTACCGATTTGG
>Ga0208766_1001385_pt1 | contig 12894 bp, 9 predicted proteins | sample ETN01SmetaG_3_FD_185792 | JGI IMG/M metagenome (GOLD analysis project Ga0208766, IMG submission 185792) | Marine microbial and viral communities from oxygen minimum zone, Eastern Pacific Ocean - ETNP2014F12-01SV263 (SPAdes) (version 2) | ecosystem: Environmental > Aquatic > Marine > Oceanic ...
CGGGGCCCTTCACGAACAGCGGAACTCTCCAGGTATGTTCATAGAGGTTCTGTTTGCCCTGCAACCCGTGACGACCAATGGCCATCCCATGATCGGCAGTATAAAAAATATAAGTGTTCTCAATCTCACCCATGGCCTCCAATTTCTTGAGCACCCGCTCAACCTGATGGTCAATATTCTCGCTACAAGCCAATTGACGGCCGATCTCGTTGCGAATGGTCACCTCATCGCGGCGTTCCCACACTCCGCTGACCGAAACCTCATCACGTAAACCGGGATGGCCATGATGAAAAGGATGTTTAGGCAACCAGTTTAAGGGCAACTTAGGAGCCTTTGAATTGGACGGAGGCAGAGACTTGCGGTCGCGATGGTTTAGTGCCCCGTATTTCTTGAGTAGTTCAGGCGTGCCATCCCGGGTATCGTGTGGGTGGGAGAAACCAAAATAGATAAAGAAAGGATCGGTGTCCTTCGATTTTTCCCGATCGTTCAGATAGTTAATCACCTGCTGCCCGTGCCAGTGACTGCCCGATTCCTTTGTGCCGCCACGCCGGGTGGCGTCATTACGCACCGTGAACTGGGCGTTGGCCCCATTATGACTATTGCCATTCTTGCAGGTACGCATGGTGTCGTATCCGGCCGCATTGAAGATGGCGGGCAGGCAATTCTCGATCGGATTCGTGATGCCCGACTTGGCCTCCTTTTTCGTGTTCCTTCTTCCACCGGTTCCCTGCAAATGCCAAACCGTCCGGCCCGTCATGATCATTCTCCGGGAGGGCGAACACACCGCTCCTGACATCGAACCCATGTGATAAGCCTGATCAAAGGTCATACCTTCTGCGGCCAGCTTACCAATGGCAGGCGCATCCAAAGGCGAGGACGGATTGTAAGCCTTAAAGTCAAAGGGCGACTGGTCATCAGCAATAATGAACAATATGTTCGGGCGCTTGGCGTGAACCGAGAAGACAGCCAGCAACGCCAGCAGGATAAAATGGGTGCAATGTTTCATGATAGAATTGTTTCCAAGTATAAAGTGGAGCCAGGCCGATTTCATCGTTCCCACTTGACCGTGGTGAAAGTCAGCCCGGGGAGGCCGTCCTGGTTAAAGAAGTTCGCATAACTCGGTTTGTTGCTGAAGGCATACTGAACATTCACGGGCTTGGATACCTCGGGATGACTGAGAACGACTGAGTCGCCATCAATGACTGCCTCAGCCCACTGCCACTTGCCGTCGACTCCCGCAATCTCGAATCCTTGCAAGACCTTGGCATGCCGAAAGGCGAGCCCTTTGCCAATGTGCTCGAAAAATACGCGCACCTTCTTTCCATCCACCTTGTGTGACTTGTAGACGGGACCCGAAATAGCCACCTTATGTCCGTACACCGATCCCAGGGCCACCCGGCAGGCCCGCTTGCCATAACCCGACTTATTGGACGGATGGACGCCGGTTCCCAGGTCAAGGGCGGTAACCAAGGGAGCATTCTTGAGCGTGCCCATCCGAACGTGATCCAGGGGATAAGCCAAGGAGTTGGGCTTATCAAAATGCTTGTCAGGCAAATTGGGACTGAAAGTGTTCGCTCCCCGGTTAACCGGGTTCTCAGGGTCCCACGGACAAACCCCGCCACTCGGCTTTTGAACGTGAAGAAAGTGGAAATCACCTTGCCCCCAAACTTTTCGCCAACCCGTGATCAAGGCGTTCATCACCACGTACTGGTTGGGCACGCCGGGTATCTGTGTCTTGGACTCTCCCTGGTCCCAAAGAACACCCCGTATTGCGTAAGGCACCATGTATTCGATGTGCCGGGCATACAAATCACCGATTCTGGCGGGCCCTCGCGGTGCGCGTTTCCCCGCAGCCTTGGCTTTCTCCACCTTGGCCTTCCATTCCTTCATGAAGGCTTCCCGATCATTGACGAAATCTGACAACGAATAACCGTTGGCGGCCTTGAAACGTTTTGCAAGCTCGGGATCGGCGGCGGCCATTTCCTCAGACAACCAACGCCCGGACGGCGTGCCGCCCACGGCACCGACCATCAATCCGACAGGCACCTTGAGTTCCTGTTGCAAGGCATAGCCAAAGGACAAGTGAATGGCCGAAAACCTCGGCATGGATGCCTTGTCGGCGACCTTCCATGCGGAACCGGCGTAAAGGCGTATTTCCTGATAGGGTCCACCGGCAATGATCTTGGCCAAGTCCGTATCTCTCTTGGCGTAGCCCCCTGCCCCTCCGGCCATGTTCGACTGACCCGAACCGATCCAGACTTCGCCCACCAGAACGTCCTTGAACTCAACCTTGTTGGCCTTGCCCGAAACAGTCAGTTTACCCGCGGGGCCTACCTTCAGGGCATCGAGCTTGACCAACCATTTGCCATCCTTACCGGCAGTCGCCTTCCTGGATTGATCACGGAAAGACACCGTAACCGATTCACCCGCATCGGCGGCTCCCCAGACGGGAACCGACTGCCCGCGCTGGAGCACCATGCCGCCACTGAACATACGGTCAACAGTGATGGCCGCATTGCCCCAGGTCGCCCCAAGGGCACACCCAAGGAAAATAGATAAAAATGTAAATTTCAGGTTCATGGTTTATGGATACTTCAAGAGGGTTAAGATTTAAGAATCATGCTCGGCGGTGTGCAAAAAGATAAACCGGCCCCCAAATAATAACACGCAAAAACACTAATCCCCTAACCGCTTATTAAGCTAGTCCCCAAACCAGAAAGCGTACAGTTTGGGAGAACCACCTTTGCTACTCAGTTCAAAACGCAGACGAACACGGCCCTGCTCTTTTTTCTGCCTCGTTGATCCTCCGGGAAGTGTGGAGCGTGATTGCCAGGTGATGACAGAATCGAATCGATCGCCGGTGACCGGCTTGCATTCAGTCAGCGAATAGCCCGGCAGAGGTTTGCCGCTTTTGGCATCGAGCAGTTCAGCCCGCAATGTCGACTTGCCAGGGCATTTTATATTCGCATGCAGGGCAGTGACCTGATTTGGAAGTGAAAACGGAATCGTGGTGAGAGATCCTGACTGCACGTTCCCGGCAAGCTGAAGTGAAGTGAATCCATCGCGACGCAAGGTTGCCAGGCCCGGTAGCGCCACCCACTTCGGTTTACCGTTGAGTGGCGGTTTGCGTTCAGTTCCACCCCCGTAATAAAGGCGAATTTCCCGATCCAGGATGATTGGCGTCGTCGGCAAAATCGTTTGAGCATCCCAGTCATCGACATCTCCCACCGCGATCACTTTGCTGCCCGGCTTGATGTGGCGAAATGTTTCGGCATCGCGACTGACTGCCAGTTCGACCGGCATGTTGCCGGGATGATTCTGATCCTGATAGAGTGCGAGATAATAACCCTCGTAGGGAAAACACACCGTGTCGTGAACCTGACCACTGGGGCCACTCGCAACAGGTGGTGTGCCGCGCACCAGTGGATCGATTACAGGAAGTTCATGTGCAGTCCAATGCAGGGCATCAGGACTGAACAAATAGCACGCGCCACGACGACGCAGATTTAACGACGAAAATCCGTACGCCTTGTAACGCTTGTTCGGATCTGGATCAGCGTCATCACGAAATATCGATTGGGGAATCGCTGACAAGGGTTTGCCCTGCCCGCCGGGAAAACGAACCTCGCCCTGGTGTGGCTCAAAATGAATACCATCGGGTGAAGTGAACATGTCCATCAGGAACATGTTCTCACGCGGATCATACTGTTTGCCGTATCTCCCCGTACGGGCCATTTCCAGATGCTCACCAGAATTCCAGAAATAGAACGCCTTATACCTCCGCTTTGGGTCAGGGTCTCCTTCTTCCTTAAGTACCCGTGCCGAGTGACGCAAGCCTGGAAGAATGTTGTTTTTTTTGGACCCGTTCCATTCGGCTTCCCCCACGCGAACCCGTTTCCACTGAATTCCGTCGTCACTTTCAGCATAACCGCAGTGGATCCAGTCCCACCATGGTGGGCGCGGTTCTCCCGGGCGGGGTTCACGGATGCCTCCATACCACATGCGATATTTGCCATCGTCGAGCAACACGGAACCGTGATTGAAAACGCGATCCTCATCGAAAGAACCGGCGGGCCCGGTCTGCATCAGGGGATTTTTTGGATGCTTGGTGGCTTTCTCCACCTGCAATTCCACATTTTCGGTGCCGGCAACTTCCAGCATGTCGAGAAAGAGCACCTTGCGACCGGTATCGGCAGCCAGATTGGGAACAACTTCACGGCGAAACTCCACCCGCTTGATGGGTTCCTCACAGGTAAGCAACAGGCCAATATCCTGGAGCTGCTCCTTGCCGACACTCAAGCGACCGATTGGCAACAGATTGGAATCAAAATGCGGGGACCGGTGGTTAATCCGCGGTCCGTTGGTGAAGGGACTCCAGGAATCTCCAAGCCAACGGGTCCAGATGGTGCTGCGACGGGTGCTGTCGGCAAAGAACAACCAGATGACACCATGCCGATCACGGGTCAATCCCGGCGAATGCATCATATCGGTTGTCAGCCACTTGCTCGTCATCGTAAGGTGCATGTTGCGCCGCCACTTTTTTTCCTTCTTTATGTAGTAACGCAACGTGCCGTAGGCGTATCCTTCCACACAGGCAATGAGGACGCGCCCATCGTCGGCAAGCATCGTTGGCTGCCCGCCGGGGCCGAGCAGTTCGACCTTTGGCTTGCCCCCCAGCTTATCGACGCGCGTGTAGAAAAGTTGTTCGGCTACATCACTCCATGTGAGGTGAATGTGCCCCTGGCGATCCACATCGGCCACCGGCGCAAACATCGGTTTGCCGCGATTGATTTCCTGGTGACGCCACTCATCATCGAACCAGTTGATCCCGATGGACTCGCTCTGCCGGTCATGGATCTGGTGCCAGGTCAGGGCGACTTGTTTGCCGATAACAAACAGATCACCCAGCCAATAGTCACCCTCCAGGACATGGGTGGCCGATTCCCATTTGAACTTTTTACCCGCCAGTTTGGCGCGCGTGTATTGAATCCCTTTTGGCCCCGTCCACGCCACATGCAGGGTGTCACCGATGACCACCATGCTGCCCCCATAACCCGAGGGACTTGCATCGGGCACGACGCTGCCTGATCCGGCCAGTATGCCCACTTCCTCAAAATCGGCCATATTCCCTGGCTCCATATTCCGGGCCATCATCAAACGCAAAGTCGCTGGCCCCGAGTTCCTCGAATGCACAAGCAACAAACTCCGACCGTCGGGCAGTGACGCAATCTGTTTGCCATTATTCGGTGACTTATAAAACTCATAAAGGGCGCGATTGAGTATCGCCTGCACATCCACGGGAAAGGCAAGCAAGCCGAGGATGAAAATCAGGATCAACGATACTTTGCCTGGTAATAAAGAATGCAACATGTGATGCCCGTGTGTTCTTGGTAATTCATTCACGCTCAAAATCGTCATTGGGCATTTTTTGCGGTGCTCCTAAATTGGAAAGAGAATAAATCGGCGTCACGCAACACGATGCGCAGGCGAACAGCCTCCCCAACCTGTTTTTTCAGGTCCGACTTTCCCTTCCAGCGAACGGCGCGATTCAGCTGGTCGCCGTAAATCTCATCGCACGAGTCCAACCCATAACCCGCAAGCGGTTTGCCACTGCTGTCCTGAAGTTCCACACGAACACTGCCGGCTGCTGAGGAGGAGAAGTTGATGACAAGCTGATCGCCGGCGAATACAAGGGGCCTTGTCAGTAATTCGCCACCCTTGTAATTCGCGTGGACGGAGACCAGTCCATCCTCACGCAACACGCCACGTCGGATGCCTACTGCGTCTGTGCGGTAATGGTGGATAAAATACAGTGACATCTCGCCTTCACCGGTTGGAACCAGACCGGGACCCACCTCGATGGCCCTATCGTGCCAGTTGAGCTGATCCCTCCCAGGACGCATGAATGCCTCGCGAAACCGTCGATCCCAGTGGATTCCATCACGACTGGACATGAACACGATATCTGATAAACCGCCAATCTTCCATTTGGGATCGGGTGATCTTCGCTTGATCATGAATCTTTTCGGAAACATCAGCAGAATATCGGGTCGGCGATAATAAGGCGTGGCCGCATTTTTGTACAAATGGTCCTTCTCTGAATCCTTCCACAAATCCAGAGTCTTGGGCTTGGACCAATTACGAAAGCCTGTTGATACATAACGCCGAATCCCGCGAGTCCCGCCCGGCCACCCACCAGGCCAACTCCGAGCATAGATGACGTACTGTTCGCGCGCGGAATCCCACAACACGGTGTTGTGCGAATCAAACATCAAGTCTCCTTCCGGGCCACGGATGATCGGATTCTGCTGCATCAATCTCCAGCGCAAACCATCGGGCGAGACCAGTCCAAAAAGGTCATCGGCAGGCGGATCGCTTCCCGGACGCCGACGAGTGCCGATCGCCTTGTATCTCTCGCTCTTTTTTGTCTTGGGATTGTTGTCCTTGAACACGCACAAAACATAAGGTTTCAATTTGTCAGGTCCGCTCGACCAGACCAGGTTGTTGTTTTTCTCGCCACGAAACTCCACCAGATTCAGGGACGGTTTCGTCCAGGTTACCCCATCAGTGCTTTGGGCATATCCGGTATAGAAAGGCGGCGCATTGAAATTGGCACGGTACCACATGCGATAACCGGATCCGTCCTTGATGACGACCGGATCGTACATGGTCGAATCTTCCCACGGTTTATCCTTCTTAATCACGACTTCTGCTCGCCGGGGACTGTGCAGTCGAAATTCCAAATCGCGCATGGACTCGATCAATTCATCATCAAGAAAAAGCTGAAGCTTGCTCCCAATGGAGACGATCCTCGTAGAACCATCTTTTGCCTGCAGCCCGCCAATCGCCTGCCCCAGCTGTGCAAATAGAAAAATTGGAATCAGTAACTTCATTGCTTTGGAGAATTCTGGGGCACCATCCTGAAATTGGAAGTGGATTTTTCCTGCCTGGATTCAGCTGTTTTTGCTTCCCACAGATTCAGCAGGTTACTCCTAACAGAGAGATTCTTCTCTTCGGCGAGGTCATTCTTCATTTCGCAGCTGCCATCCGGTCCTTGAACTGGGCCCGGGCCTTTTTAAGGATGGCGGCGTACTTCGAATCAGAAACAACATTGGTGTACTGGTCTGGATCCTTGATCATGTCGTAGAGTTCTTCGCCTTTGCCGGCATAATTCATGTAATGCCACCGGACTGAACGCAGACCACCGCCTGCCCGGTTATGAATTGAGAGGGCTGTATCGCGCACTTTCGCATTCGGATCATGCAGAATCGATGTCAGGCTTTTGCCATGCAAGCCCTTCGGGGCTGGCAGTTGCAGCAGGTCTGTCCAGGTGGGATAGAGATCCACAAGCTCGACCAATGACGATGTTCGTCCCGGCCTGATCCCCGGTGCACTAATAATCAATGGCACGCGTACAACTTCCTCATGCAGATTGCCTTTCTGCCAGAATCCATGCTCGCCCAGATGGTAGCCATGGTCGGTGGTGAACACGATTGCTGTGGAATCGCGCAACCCCAGGCGCTCGAGTTCGTCGAGAACTTTTCCAAGCTGCTCATCCATAAAAGTTACCGAACCGTAATACGCCTGCCACATTCGGCGGCGGCTCTCCTCCATTTCATTGAGGCCTTTCCCATCGGGCCCTCGGCCGGCAGATGGGATATCATCCAGATCACCCGCAATCTGCGGTGGAATCTTCATCTTCTCCTGAGGATACAGGTTGAAGAACTTTTTTGGTTGAACCATCGGGAAGTGCGGTCTCACAAAGCCCACACCCAGAAAGAATGGTTTGCCTGCCTTCTTGCGTTCGCGCAGCAACTCAACTGCTTTTGTCGCAACCATGTGGTCTGCCTGATCCGACCCATCTTCCTTGTCGGTTTCAACCGTTGCCCACATGCGGTTACGGCCCTTGGCGTCACGACCTTCAATCTTTCGGGTCACGATGTCCGAATTCAACAACCGGTAGAGTCCCGGCGAGAACGTTTCAGCGCTCTTGGTGTTGTAACGCTCGGTCCAACATTCAGCAACATCCCTGCCATCGCTGCCATCAAGCTGCGCATGAGGCACAGGCATATGAAAAATCTTGCCCACGCGTGCCGTGTGCATTCCGTGTTTTTGAAGATGCTCACCGATCGTCGGCGCGGTTGCCTTTGACTTGGGATAGATGCTGCGCAACATCGACGGCCGCGATGGCGAACAAGCCAGGCCCTGGCAGTAAGCACGCTCGAAAACCATCCCTGACTTTGCCAGCCGATCAATATTGGGCGTCTGGCAGACAGTATTTCCATAAGCCGCCAAGGCGCTCGCCTTTAGATCGTCTGACATGATCAGAAGAACGTTTTTGATTTTCCCGGCCGGTTCCTTTGCCAAACCGGTTATTGCAATGACGGCCAAGGCAAGGCCACAGAGGAGTGGTTTTGATATATTCATGGTTCAGGCGGCCTACTTGAATTGGAGCTCGCTTCTTTTGACCTTGAGGGAGTGAATGGCTTTGCCGTCGATATTCACCACGGTGTACTTAACCGTCGGATCGTCTGCCTTGAGATCAAAGTCAACCCGGCCAAAAGATTGCTTCTGATTGTAGCCGAAGAGCGAGTGTTTGATCAGGCCGTGCACATGCTGGTTGGTAAGGCGTGAGGACTGCCATTCATAGATAGGATACATGCCGTCAATGCCGGTATCGATCTTATAGGCGTCGGATCGATGGCGATCGGCCGAAAGGATAATAACCCCGGGTATTCTCTGGTCGGCGATGAACTTAAAGATCTTCTGGCGTTCGGTGGCAAAGCCGTCCCAAGTGTCTTTCGAGCCTGGCTTCACTTTGGGGGTCATGGGCACGTTGGTGCAAAACACAGTGAAAGCGGCTGGCTTCTTGAGCGCTTGCCTGAACCATTTCATCTGAGCAGGCCCGAGCATGGAAGGGTTTTTTCCCTTGGGTGACTCGCGGTAGTAGCGTCCGTCGATCAATACAAAATGGACCTTGCCGATCCAGAAATCGAACCAGCAACCGGGTTGTTTTTCGCCGCCGCCGTAGTAAGGATTATCCCAGTTGTCCTTAAAGACTTTCCATACCTCGCGCTTCCACTTGGGTTCTTCAATAGCCGGACCACCCCACCCGTCATTGGTGGTAAAGTCGTGGTCGTCCCAGATCGCATAGATCGGCACCTTCCTGGCAAACTTCGCCCATTGAGGTTGGCTTTGCCGGCGGTAGTAATGAAAAAGTTGCATCTCCGGAGTCTTCGGGTCATCGATGTAGACATTGTCGCCCAACAGAAGAAGGGCCCGCGGATCGATCGCCCCGATGGTGTCCCAAATGCGTTCGTTCATAGGGACATAGCCAGCTCCTCCGCCGAAGGCGATAGTGAACGCGTCAGTCGGCGCATCCTTCTTCAGGGAAGTGTCCGGAAGAGTACGCTTCCAGGGCCAGGTCTCGGCGTCGAACTTCCAGGCGTTCGGCTTGCCATGGGCAAGGTCTAAAAGCATCTTGGTATGCTCCGGGTTGACCGCCTTCTCTGAGGTCGCCTCCAGATAGGCGATAGCCTCCTTTTTGTTGCCCTGAAGAATGAGCTTGAGGGCATGCGGATGCATTCGTTTGACCTGATTGCCTTTCTCGGGTTTCTCGTTATTCACCCTCGGCTTCGAGGCTTGAGCAAAAAGCTGTGGCGCATTCAGGCAGATTGCAACCACGCCAAGAGAGAATAATGTTTTGAGGATTAGGTGGGATTTATTCATCGGGAGGAGAAAGAATAACCACCTGCTCAAATTTTCACCAGAAATTCTGCAGGAAAAGAAACGCTTTAGTTATTTTGCCACTAAGTTGGATTGGTCTCTGATGAGGTCTACGTTATCTAAATAGATGATCTACTGGCATTTCCCCAGCTGGGTGATTCGCGCTGACTACGGCTTGCCGGCCGCCATTTCCTTCTCCAACTGGGCGGCCAAATCCTTGGCGGTCTTGATTTGTTGGGCGGTGAGTTTTGTCTCCAGAAAATCCAGATTGTTCAGCGGCGCTTCATCTCCACGTTTGGCACCTACCAACCACCATGCGTAGGCGGCAACCTTATCCTCCTTCACCCCATCGCCGGCGTCATAAAGAATTGCCAAATAACTTGGAGCTTCGATGTGCCCTGAAAAAGATGCCTTCTTATACCAATTCAATGCCTTACCGGTGTCCTTTTCCACACCCGTGCCATTTGCATACATCCAACCCATGTTAAACTGCGCCATAGGTTCACCCTGAGCAGCAGCTTTACGGAACCAACTTACTGCAATTTCATCGTTTTCCTCCACGCCCTCTCCATTTTCATACATCAAACCTAGGTTGCACTGTGCACCGGGGTTTCCTTGCTCAGCTGCCCTAGTAAACCAATAAACAGCCTTCTTATAATCACGCGGCAAGGCTTCGCTATTATAATACATGTATCCAAGGTTATATTGAGCTCTTGGTTCATTTTGCTCAGCAGCTTTGCGGTACCATTTCACGGCCTCTTGAAAACTCACTGGAACCCCACGCCCGGTTGCATAGTTATCTGCAGTCCTGGTCTGGGCTAAGGGCTCTCCTGCCTCAGCCCTTAATTTAATATCAAGAAATGTCTCAAGCTCTGAATCTATTGAAGCCGATTTAACGTTCTTTTGAGACAAGCTGGGCTCAAGTTTTTCCGGAGAGGCCTGCTCAATGGACTTACCACAACCATAACAAAAAAGTATTATAAACATAATGGTTATGAGGCTTTTCATCGTCCTATCTAAAAAATATACGCGTTGAACAGGCAAACTGCCTGCACTAGCGGTTTGGTCTCGGAGCCCGTTTACCAATCAAAATATGCACCTTACTCCCTTGCTCCTTGCCGTTCACATAGGTTTTTACTACCTGGCGCGCAATCTCATTGCCATGCCCGGGAGTCCACAAAGTCACCTTGCCTGTGAAAGGCTTAGCCTCACCTTTGACGTACCAAAGCCCTCCGCGCAATTCCATTTTATCTGATGATACATCATCGGGGGAAAACAATGGGGCCGGCTTATCCTTTACATCCGTAAGAGGCTCATTAGCCGGCCCGTGTGGAGGATCATATGCGGTACAACACCCCACCAGTATTACTGTGAATAGTGATAATAGATAAATTTTCATTTCTCATTAGACGGTGATTAAAAAACTATCCTTTTACTATAATTCAGAGATGTTCATAGAATTAGTCGTGGTGACAACTGTAAGAGGATTGCTCATTTCTTTTTTTGCTTATTTTTGCCCAGATCATTCTCGCTTATTTCGCTTAGCTTGGCTTTGAGTTTTGCTTTCAGCTCGGCTAGCACCTCGGCGTAATTGGAGTCACCAAAGAGGTTGTTGTATTGTTTGGGGTCTTTCTCCATGTCATAGAGTTCCCCCTTTTTTCCGTAGTCGAGCAAGGCCCATTTTTCCGTGCGGAGCAGCCTGCCTTTGCCACTGGAGAGGGCGGCATCGCGCACCTTGACGGCAGGATCGTCGAGCATGCCCGATATGTCCTTGCCCTGAATATTGCCAGGTATTTTCAACCCGCACAACTTGGAGACCGTGGGATAAAGGTCGATCAATTCCGACAGGGAATGACAAACGGCCGGCTTTTTGCCGGGGACGCTGATGATCAGAGGCACTTTGGCGGACTCTTCGTGTATGCTGACCTTTTGCCACATGTCGTGTTCACCCAGGTGGTAACCGTGGTCGCTGGTGAAGATGACGATGGTGTCGTCGCGCTGACCAGTTGCCTCTAGCGCGGTGAGAATCTTGCCGACCAACGTATCGACGAAGCTGACCGATGCGTAGTAGGCGCGGAGCGTGCCTTTCTGTTGGGTCAAGTCCATTTTGTAATTGGCGGTTGTTCGCCGATTACCCGAATTCTGGGGGATATCGTCCTGATCCCCCGGAATTTTGGGCGGCAGAACAATTTTGCCGAGCGGGTAAGGAGCAAAATATTTTTTTGGAGCCACCAAAGGAACGTGTGGCCGTACGAATCCCACTGCCAAAAAGAAGGGCTTTTCCATATCCTTGTATTTTTCGAGGAGCTCGACGGCTTTCTGTGCCGTTTTGCCGTCCGAGTGAACCAGATCATCGCCCTCGGCCTCGACGACATTGAAGCTTTGGCTGCTACCAGTGCCTTTCTTCAAGCCACCTGGATTATGCGACAACTGTTCGGCTAGTCCGGGTACGTTCGTTTCCGGGCCCTTGCTGTTGTAGGCCTCATCCCATGATTCTGGATCGTCGGCCCCGTCGCTGCCCTTAGCAACGTCGGGAGGAACGCCCATATGAAAGACTTTCGAAATGCGGGCGCTGTGATAGCCATTCTTTTTAAAGTGCTGGGCCCAACTATCTTTATCTGCACCGACTTCCTTGCGTCCACTGGTGTAACCCGTTGCCTTGCTGGCATAGGGGTAATACCCGAACATGAGGGACGCCCGGGAAGGCCCGCAGAAAGTCGCCTGGCAATAGGCCCGGGTGAAACGGGTGCCCTGAGCGGCCAAGCGATCAATATTTGGGGTCCTGCAGATTTTATTGCCATAACAACGCAGCGCGGTTGAGGTCAGGTCATCAGAAATAATAAAGAGTACGTTTAGCTTGTCCCGGGCGCTCAGCGAGCAAGCGGACAAGAAGATGAGGAAAGCGAGGGAACGAAAGGTCATCCGTCTAGGTTCCCATGGTTTTCCAGCCGGCCCGGTAAGTCCGGTGGATACTTTCATTGGCATCCTTGTGATTGGTGACCCGCGCCTTCTTGGCATCCCATTCGAGCCAATCAGGCGAGTGCTGCATGGCAACATTCCCGAGCAAAATAAATTCGGTCATCGGGGCTGCATAATTAATGGGCGACAATAACCGGCTCTGGTCTCCATCAAGCACTGCGTCAATAAACGCATCGTGATGGCCGATGG
>Ga0208766_1001386_pt1 | contig 12885 bp, 10 predicted proteins | sample ETN01SmetaG_3_FD_185792 | JGI IMG/M metagenome (GOLD analysis project Ga0208766, IMG submission 185792) | Marine microbial and viral communities from oxygen minimum zone, Eastern Pacific Ocean - ETNP2014F12-01SV263 (SPAdes) (version 2) | ecosystem: Environmental > Aquatic > Marine > Oceanic ...
TCAAGAAAGTTTGCTAGAGTCTTCGGGGCTATTGATAGCCCCTTAGGCTCAAAGCTATATCCTCCTTCTTTCATTCTGTTACATCTGTTTAATTTATGGTCGTTTCCTTTAGGGCACATTCATGTCTGCATGACTTCCAGATAAAATACAAATTCATAAGTAATGAAATACCCATTGCCACCGGGATTAGAATCACAAAAATCCAAACATTCAAAGCTTCGTAACTAGTTCCTATAGCCGTTGCGACATTCATTAGAAAATTTACACACCAATCAAATATGGTATTAATCCAGTTGCTGTTCATTTTAGTTGCCTCACTTTGTTAAGTTTTTAAATTGGTTGCCTGTACTAGTTTGGGAAATAAAACTTATTCCATAGAGCAAATCCAAAAATATAAATCACCCCACAAATAAAATTGGAAGTTGTAATCCAGGTTCCTTTAGTAATTTCAACCCACCCCTCAGTCCAATAGGGATGAAATAAATACCAGAATAAAACCGAATACATCAATGCTATCGAATATAAAACCTGTTTATCGAATGGCCCCTTTCTCTGCGGAGCACCGCACTGGGGACAGGTGATAGCCTTAGTACTGATCTCTTTATTGCATTCGAAGCAGGATTTAAAAGCCATTTAAAATTTTTCTTACCTGCGTTTATTCCGCCTTTGCAATCGAAGCAGTTGTGATCTTAAAAACTTTTTATCATTGGGACTTGTATTGCATATTAAGTTCGACCGTTTCTCGAGAATTGCTCGCGAGATCGTGTTCTTAAGCTTGCCTTTCTCATCGTAAATACGAACTTCGAACATATTTATCCCCCCATACTCTTTATATATTTGTAGTTATTTATAGAATTAGCAGTCGCCAATTCTTTTTCTTTTTTTTGCAAATGCTCCAACTCTGCTTTAATAGTTTTTATTTTTTGCTCAAGGTTTTTCTGCTCAACTTCTTTGTTTTTATAAATTGAATCTAATTCATCAATATGCTTTTCCAGAATGCTTTGCGCTTTTGATTTTCTATAGTTACCCATCAGAGAGTTTTAGTTAGATTTTTAGAAGGTTTAAACTTGACTGATTTTCTTGCTTCTATTTTTATAGGTTCTCCTGTTCTTGGGTTTCGACCATCCCTTGCCTTTCTTTTAGAAACCCTAAAAGTCCCGAAACTTGAACAGGTGATCTTGCCTTGTTTTTTAAGTTCTCTTGCAATCACCTCAAATATTGAATTAACAATATTTCCAACAAACTTTTTATCTGCGTTTAATTCCCCGCTGTTTTTAATAACGGTATTTACAAGATCAGGATTCCTCACTGTTTTCTCCTTTAATTTAATGGTTGGTATTGTTCTTAAAGTTATTTATTTCCGGTTGGGTCATTACTTTCCCCAACGAATATCCATTTGGAGTCTGCGTGTTCAAAGAACCCATGGTCTGGAATAAATGGTCTATTGCTTTTTCCCTGGCTCTTTTAATTCTGTTTTCTCCTTTCCCTGCTAATTCCTTCGTATTGTGTAAAAAATTTACCAGCAACCCTGTCGGGACTCGTTGGCTTTGACCCAAGGACGCTTTTTTAAGGTTGAGCATGTACCAGACCTGGGTATCCAGATTTTCCTGGCTTGCTTTAAATTTTGGAATCGAAGCAAGCACAGGGATTTTCCTTTCTGGCCTATTAATGTTCTTCTTGTTTTTTGTTCCAACTTTTAACTTTTTAGGTAGAACCGTTTTGGCAACCTTTACACTTTGTGTATTTGTTTGAATAATCCCGGCGGGTTTCAAAGGTAAAACTACTCCTGAGTGGAGAGCAACCCGCATGGTGTCTTTAGATTTTTTAGGCGCAAAGAACCCATTGTGGTAATTGACCTGCTCGTAACGTACATTTTCCGGCAATTTAAATTCCTTCTTCTCTACATCCTTGTGAATTTTTTTCATATACGTCCCCCATATAGGAGCTGCGGCATGAGCTCCGGTTAATCCTTTCCCGTTCGGCCCAATTAACGGGCTGTTGTCATCAAAGCCTACCCATACCGACGTTGAGTAATTCTTGGTAAACCCGGTAAACCAGCTGTCCCTAAAATCGTTTGTCGTTCCTGTTTTACCTCCGGCTGGATGATCAAACCCGACTCGACGAACTACGCGCCCCGATCCATTTTCAACAACGCCTTTCATCATATCCAGCAAGGGAAAAATCTCTTTTTTAGAAAAGCGCGTGGTTTTTTCAATAAAGTGGTCATACAGAATGTTTCCTCCGTAATCTTCTACCCTGAAAATAAGAAATGGTTCCTTGTAGGTTCCAAGATTCGCAATTACGCTGTAAGCTGAAGCAAGTTCTAAGGCGGAAACACCAGATGACCCCAAAGCGAGAGAGTAGTTATTTTTTAATGGGGACTTGATTCCAAATTTTCGTGCTGTCTTGATTACGCGCTTGGGACTAAGTTCGTACATTAACTTTGCAGATATTACATTTAAGGATTTAGCCAAGGCTTCTTTTAAAATTACAGGTCCTTTAAATTTGTCGTTGAAGTTATTCGGTTCCCATGGAGTGGTCCCCGGTATATCCAAGGAAATTGGTTCGTCCACAAGGACGGTTCCAGGGTGATACCCTAGATTTTCAAAAGCACTCATGTATACGAATGGCTTGAAAGACGAACCAGGCATGCGATTACTGGATACTGCGCGGTTAAACTGGCTTTTGGAATAATCCAACCCGCCAAGTAATACCCGAATGGCGCCTGATTGATTATCAATAGTAGCTACCGCAGTCTCAAGGTTCCCCTGCCCCTCCTCCTTGATCATGCGGCTTTCAAGGAATTTAATATGATGTTTGGCTGAATCGTGTGCCGCTTGCTGCATGTTCGAATCCAATGTCGTAAATATTTTTAACCCACCAAAATGAATAAAGTCTTTTTCATAAACTTCCTCCATTTCACCCAATACATAATCCAAGAAGTAACTATCAGGGTTTTGTTTCCTATTTGCTTTCCGAATATCAAGTTCTGACCTTAATGCTTCGGCTCTTTGGGTTTCGTCGATGTATCCTTCATCCACCATTCTTTGCAGAACGTAGCTTGCACGGTGGATAGAAGCTTCCTTATTGTTTATAGGATTAACCTTGTTTGGTGATTTTGGTATTGCTGCTAGAATCGCACTTTGCAAAAGACTCAGTTCACTTGGATTTTTCCCAAAGTAAACCTGGCTTGCCCTGTTTATTCCGTATGCACCTTTGCCAAAATAAACCTGGTTAGCATAAGCCTCGAGTATTTCTGGTTTACTGAAAGTCGATTCAATCTGAAACGCCATCAACAATTCTTTTAGTTTCCGTTCGTAACTTTTTTCAAAGCTAAAAAAAAGGTTCTTTGCCAATTGTTGTGTAATCGTGCTGCCTCCTTGTGCGGTTTTGCCTTTTAACGTGTTTTTATAAAATGCTCGAAGAATTGAAACTGGGTCTAACCCGTGATGTTCATAAAACGTGGAATCTTCAACTGCAATGATGGCTTTCTGGAAATGAGGAGAGATCAGGTCTAATGTCATGTAACTTCGATCACCCAGTATTTTTAATACCTTTCCATCTCGTGAATAGATTTCAGTTGGTGGTTGCTGATTTATATAACGGAGGTTTTTTGGGATTTGTGGCAACTCGTCTTTTACCTGAAAGTAAATTACCCCAACACCGGACATAACGATAACCCCGGATATGAAAACAAAACCCACTATGTATTTTTGTAAAAATTTTATTACGTGCATGTAAAATCCTTGCTTAACCAACATTGCAGGAACCTACCTATTTAATTGCTGTTATTCGGCTCATCTTGCTGAATAAAAATTTTCGTTCTCTCACCAGTTGCATATTTTTAAAAACCCACTTGCTTATGAATTTGATGGAAGTTTTCTCATCCCCGCTGAGGTGATTACTTGATGCTAGTGCTGTTTGAACGTTTTTAAAATCAAGGCGTGCCAGGGAAAAGCTTGTGTTGGAATCGGGCTGACCCCAGTGATCAACTATCTTTGCATCAAGAAGTAAAATGGCGGCCGTATCATTGATCACAGCTTGAAGTTTTTCTTTATCAATCCATCCTGATTCCCGTGGGTCTTTTACTGCCTGGTGATATCGAATCAAACCGCTATTGAAATTTCCTAGAACATGGATCAAGCTATTTCGTGCCGCATCATCAGCATCCATTTGACCTGTCTCAGATGGTTCTACGTGTTCTTTCTTTCCCACACCGAAAAACGCATCTTTTGACCCATGATTGTCTGACAACGAAACGCCACTACCCGTTGACACCCAGGAAGGTGTTTCTCGTGTTTCTCGTGTTTCTTGTTTTTCTTGTTTTTCTTTTTTTGCTTCCAGGACAGGTTTTGATTCCAACGTTTTTGATTGAGTTATTATTTCTTTATTCGTTGTCGAACAACCAAACATAACTGCTGCCCCTATAACCGTTAGAATTAATTTGTTCATGATTAACCTCAATAAAAATTTGCGAACTGACAGGCCAGCCAAATTTCATCCTGGTAGGAAGGAACCCAGAACAAAATAAGAGGAGACCCCCTGGCACTCAACTGGACAGGCTATATTCCAATCATGTTCAGGTAGCTGACCTATCAGCCCAATTCTGTTTTCTGTTTTCACAAGACTAGATCCTTGCTTTCCTGTTTAGATAAAATGGATAACGTTTAATACCGGGAGGGGCGAACCAGATTCCCCTCATGTTCCCATTACTAAGAATCTTTCCTTCAAATGTTCCGATCACATGACCCTTAAGGTATTCACTAAAATGAAACCTTTCATCTTTACCAATGGAACCTTTTAGTTTCCTTATTTCCCTGTGCGTATTGACTATGGTTCCCGTAATATTTCTTCCTACTTGATCAATCGAGAGACTCATCGCGTGTTTTCCTCCAATGGTTCCTTCAAAATAGAGTTTTTGAATTACGGGAACTGGTGCAGAGCTTGGCTTCGTTAAGTTATTGATTTGAGCCCAGGCAACGATTGAAACAACCAAAGCGAAAACCACAAAAGTTATTTTTGTCCAATAATTCACGAAGCCAACCTCCACAAAAAAATGTTATTAGTTATTTCGGATACTCAAAAAGCCAGTCACCAACAAAAGGGTCATCATTTTTATTTTGAGGCCCTTTCTTAACCACTACCTTCTTTGTTACTTTCGAATCATCTAACGATGCGTTTCTTTCATTTGCCAGAAATTCACCGTTAGCGGTCCTGACCTTAAGCACCTTCACCTTCTTCTCATCTTCCGTGATCGTTTCATCTATGATCGAAATCGAATCAGTTGGCTTGGTGTCAATATGTTCTTTGCTCGCTACTTGAATTTCCTCAACATGATTCGTTACATACTGATCCGAGTCTTCCGGCGCAGGGGCAAGTCGAAGTTTAAGAGTTTTTTCTATATCTCCGGATGCGTTTGACGCTGATTGAACCTGTTCGGATGGTTTAACCTGTGTCCGGGTTAAATTTTCAATCAAACCGGCAAGGTATTTTTCCTGGCCTTCATTGTTATCTTCTTTATAAAGCTCTCTTGCCTTTGTTAGATATGGAATGGATTGATCAAGGTCATTCTTCTCGTTATAGGCAAGTCCAAGGTTATAGTTTGCTACTACGTTATTCTCATCGATGGATAAGGCGAGTTCATACTCCTCGATGGCCTTATCTAATTGACCGAGTTGTTCGTGAACCATTCCGAGGCCGTTGTGTGCTTGAGCATATTTTGGATTGATCCTTAGTGCCTCGTTGTACGCCTCTTGGGCCAACTCTAGTTTTTTCTCGACCAGTCGGACCGCGCCTAGGTTATTGTGAGAACGCGCAAATTCATTGTTTTGTTCAATTACTTTTTGAAAATCTGAAATCTTGCTCTTGTATCGTTCCGCATCGGTATAGATATCTCCGAACAGGAAAGGACCTAATGAATAAACTCGATCGGTTTCAAGGGCTGACTTGAACTCCTTCTCAGCTTCTTCCAATCGTCTTAACTTCAAATACGCCTCGCCAAGATCATTGTGAGCTTTCGTGTTATGCCAATCTTCCTTGATCAGTTTTTGGAACTTGATTATGTTTTCTTTCTGTTGTTGAAGACTGTCATACTTTTTCTGAACTTCTTGTCCGCTTGCACCTGTAGTAAGGAAGCTAAGAAGCAAAGCTACCAGGTAGATTTTATTTTTCATGCTTTCACCTTTTGTAGAGTTAATAAGTTGGTTTTATGCTTTTTCCTTTTCTATATGAGACGACCGATGATTCGTCTCCTATCATTGCGATCACAAGATCGATATCCGTTGTCGAGTGATACTTTTCTGTTTTCCTGTAACCACCCCTTGGCCGCAGCTGCATGACATGCTTGTAGCCGTTCTCGAAATTGAGATTTCCCTTACGATCTGTTTCTCCAAGAAAAAATATTTCGCCGCTTGCGGTCATGGAAAATATTTTGACTCTATCGATGGGTTTTCTTGTCATGGCAGAAGAAACATTCACCGTGCCTTTATTCATTGAATACCTTCCAACGCTCACGTCTAAATCGGGGCTTTGTTCCTGTGAAAGAACTACTGCTTGAAAGTAACTGCCGAGTTTATGATCTGCGCTGGCATGTGATGGAAACACCGCGCACACCAACCCAACGACTGCCAATTTTGTTATGAACGATGTTTTCTTCATTTGTTCCCTCCTTCTAATGAGTTTTTGTTATAAATTGGCTCTTTAATTAGATAGTTCGAGATATCGAAATTAATGCGCTAGTGGGTCTATTTTTTTGTGAGCGGGTGAAAAGGCTTTGTTAATAAAGAGATTTTGGCGGGTAGGATTTTCTTTAAACCTGTTCGAGAATTTTTCTACTCGAACAATGTGATCTATTCTATGGAGATTAAAATGGAGTGCCCTTGATTGTTTGGTCCTATGGCTGTGATTTCGTGAGCACCTTTCATAAGAGCGACAGTCGTATGGTGCGGGAGACTAGTGCTTGCGATTTCTAAACCATTAACATACCAGGACACTATCTGTGTTGGGGCGTTACCTATTGCTGACAACCGAATTTCATAGGAAGTTTTACCGGGATCTAGCAAATACACTTCTTCCGTCAGGGGACTTGTTATTTTTATTCCTGCTTTGCCAGATTTAGAAGGGTCATCTAACGAATTGCTTCCATTGAAAATATTTTCTAAATTGTTTGAAAATCCAGCTAAGCGATATTTTCCCTCTCCACCATTTTTAAATCTTTTGTAAACCCAATCTGTATATTGCGAAGGCAAACTGTGAAATTTTTTATCATTTGAGTGATACTGACATTTTTCTTGTGGCTCGAACCCACTAATAAACAATTCTTTCTTTGTCTGTGGACAACTTGGATTTGGCACCGATCCCGAGTACGAACAAACCGTTTTACTTATCACGCTCTCAGGCTTTTTAAACCTGGCAGCAAAGCTATCGGGATATAACTCATTAAGGATATCTATAAAAATAGGTCCTCCTCCTTTAGCACCTGTCAAACCATTCGTGGGACTGCCATCGAAATTACCTATCCAGATTGCGATGGTATATTCGTGGGTGTAACCTACAATCCAACTGTCCCTATAATGAGTACTCGTTCCGGTCTTAAGAGCTACTTTAAACGGTAATTTCTGGTTGAAGAAATCACCGAAAGTAAGAACACGGGCAGAAGGGTCGGAGAGAATGTCGGTGATGATATAGCTCGCCTCTGGGGAAAAAATCCTATTTGGAAAAGATTTGGGTTCGCTTTTTAAAAAACGGGGCGATATGAACTCACCACCCCGTGCCAATGTTGCATAGGCTGCCGCAAGTTGGATGAGCTGTACTTCAAGGTTTCCTATAACAAGACCCAGCCCATAATAATCGGCGTCATGATCTTTATAATTATTAAGACCGAGTAATGATATGGTTTCAAAAAAGTTTTCGTATCCAATTTGGTTAATTAAAAATATTGCGGACTGGTTTAGCGAGTTTCCCAGAGCTTCCCTCATGGATACAGGACCATACGACGCACGATTAAAATTTACAGGTCGGTAAACCCCCTGCGGGGAAATATAACTGCGCTTAAGGTCTTCCAAGGTATCCGATGGACTATGGCCTTCATCGAGAGCCTTCGCATAAAGAAAAGGTTTTAAGGTCGATCCTGCAGACCGTTTTGAAATTGCTCCATTGTTAAATCCAAGATCTGTCTTGGAATGTTCCATTGACCCAACCAGAGCTAGAACGTTTGACGTCTTGTTTTCAATTACAACAACAGATCCCTGCATGGCTTTTTGTTTCTTTAATCGTTTACGATGAGAATTAAGAATCTGCTCAACTCTTTTCTGCAAAATCAAATTGATCGTTGTCGGCGTATTCCCCGATACTTTATTTTGATCCAACATCTCAACGAAGTGAGGCGCGTCAAATGGAAATACTTTTTCACTAACAAGAATAGGTTTTCTCTCTGCTCTTAGTTTCTCGTCGAGACTGATAAATCCAAGTGCATGCATTCTCTTTAGAACCCAATTCCTCCTGGCTTTAAGTTTCTCTTTATTATTTCCATACGGATTCAAAGTTCCTGGTGCTTTTGGAAGTGCTGCTAGTAAAGCGGTTTCATGCAAGCTCAAGCTGCTGGATGGTTTTGTAAAGTAGATTCTGGATGCTGCTTCAACCCCCGTCAGGTTGTTACCCATAGGCACCCTGTTGAGATAAACCTCAAGAATCTCTTCTTTGGATAGATGACCTTCGGCTCTGAAACTTCTTAACACTTCAATAAATTTCTTTGAGTACGTGCGATTTCTGGGGTAGCTAATCCTGATCATCTGTTGAGTTAAGGTCGATGCACCAGATACGATTTTTCCCTGAACCATGTTTTCTTTAAGAGCTCGTACCATCGCCGCAGGATCAATTCCTATGTGAGAAAAGAATCTCTGGTCCTCCGCAGCAATAAAAGCCTTTATTGTTGTGTCTGATATTTTGTCTAAGGAAATCCAGATATGCCTTTCACCTTTGATATCAGGAAACCAGCGTAAGGGCTTTTCAGATCGATCAGATACGATTCTGTTGTCAGGAGAGTAGAACCTATTGATATCGACCCGGCTTATTTTTTCAAGATATAATCCTGCGATAATTGCGACTCCAAATAAAAGAGCAGTAACTATTTTTGTCTTGAGTCGGAGCTTCATCGAATCTGAGAGGCTTTGATGTTAACGATGCTTTTTGGAGTAAGACCCATGACCTGAGGCGAATACATAAGCTGCGCCTTGGTTGACGGGAGGACAAACTGACCTTCTGTGGTAGCTCTTGCATAGTAGGAGTACTGATATTTTCCATCCCAGATGTTTGAGTCTCTGAAGATCAGGACGCGGTCATCCCTGATTTCCTGGAAACTCGGAACCAATACACGAGCACCATCTTCCGTGTAAGAGTCTTCGTCATTCTCAGGGACAATCTCTTCTGTCTTGATACTGCTATTGATTGCAACGAGTCCTGCTGGAAGCGGGTCATCAATAACAATGTAATGATAGCGTCGAGTGTAACCTGTCTTATCTTTTTCTATATCGATTGTAACTTTAACCAGATCACCAACTTTAATATCCTGTGAACCATCAATATTTCTAATCGACTTATTTACATGGAAACCATTTGAAGTCCCCGATTCGGCGTAATCCACTCTTGGAAACTGGAGTACTGCTTTATAGTAAATGGGGAGCTTTGAGCTTGCGTTTAATTCTAAGAACGGATTTTTGAAATATTCTTCGGGGTTCAGTTGAATTTTCTTATGAATTTTATTGATGATACCAGTATCAACCGTATGCGAACCTGCCGTTATCTTCACACTGTAAGGTTTATTATTAGATTTTTGTGCCGAATAATAATTCCCAAGTGCATATAAAGCCCACCCCGTATCACTTGTTGATGTCCACCTTCCTGATGAACCAAAACCCTGGAATAGCGACTCGGCGATACGGTGAGTAAACTTGTCTTCTGGGTTAGCCGCATTGAATGCCAAAAGTCCAATTGCATGACTCCTGTATCTGGCATTGAATACCTCATTGGTATTTTTTGAACTTAAGGAAGCTAGTCTAAAATGTTGATTGGTTCGAATAGCATCTTTCAAGTTGGCGCCAGACAAATAACCGGATTTAATCCCGGCTAAGGTCCAGAACATTCTTGTTTCAAAGTTGCTGCTGTTTATTTTTTTATATTGTGATTTAAAAAATAATTCCTCATCGAGCGAATCATTCATAGCAAGTATATAAGCGGCAAATGCTGTCTCGTTTGGATTGAGATCGTCATTATTAATACTATTTGAAATATAATTTAATCCTTTTGCAAAGGGCTGGTCAGGAACATCCATACCGTTTTCCTTTGCGATACTCAGAGCGGCCATGGCGTATAGGGTTCCTGCTCGGTGAGGAGACTTGTTGCCGGGCCAGTAGCCAAAGCCACCTGACTCTGTCTGCATTTTAAGAAGCCTGGTAACACCAGCTTTTAAGTACTTATCTGTCTCGGCAGTCCTGATATCAGGAATCAACCCTTTTTCAATGAGTCCTCTTAAAGCCGCTAATGGTAAAACCTTGGAGCTTGTTTGCTCCACGCACCCATAGGGATACTGCAGAAGGTACAAGAGGCCACCCGTTAGTTTAATGAAGGGATTTGAAGATACAGTCAGGTTAATCATAGAACTTTTTGTTAACTCGTGATTGTGTTTATTTAACAACTCTGCTGGAAGTGGAAGCATAACTTTTGATGAGTTTGAAAAAGAACCCAGTAAGATTTCCGTTCCCAATGTGTGACTGGTATTAACAGGAATTTTTAGTTTTACTGAATCGGCTTTATCATTGGCCGAGCTCGAGAATAAAACCTCTGCTGAACCGGTGCTCAACGCTTCTCCATCTACTGTAAACGTGTGACTGTTTTTGGATTGAATCGGGCTTGTTATCTTTAAAGAACTCAAACTCAGGTGTTCACTGAAGTTCAACATTAAATCCGCATCCAGTGTTTGGTCTGACTTGTTAAATGCGCCTACGGGGAATCGTAATTTATCTCCAACGGTGAGAAACCGGGGAAGTCCGGGTTCTATATAAAACTCCTTGGTTGCAATCAGATTTCTTTCAGCGCTGCCAAAGCCACTGCCTTTATCATTAGCAATCACGTAAATCCTATATGAAGTGATATTATCGGGGAGTACGAAGCTTACCTGTGCCTTGCCTTCAGTATCTGTTACAACAGCCGGATTAAAATACGCCACGGGAATAAAGTTTTCCCTTGCTGTTACGCTTTCAAGAGTTGAATTTTCTAACCCCCCTCCACCTGTCAACGGATTGTTTCTTATTTTTGAGAATGGTGTTTGATGGGCTAGCATTCGTCTGATGTCCTGAGTTCCAACACTAAGTGGGACTGTGAAACGATTCAATTCAGTCAACTTAGGCGTTTTAAATCCTGTGAGTGCAAGCACACTTTCATCAACGACCCCTACAGCAAGTTCTGCTTGTTTTCCCTGCCCATGGATATCTTTAACGGAAAGATCAAGTGTTACCGGTGACTGCGGATTTTTTTTAAGTGATACTTCTGTTTCATTGATTCCAACGTTAAGTAAAACGGCTCCCTTTACAACGGGAACCTTAACTGTTCCAAACTCAAATGTAGGGGCGCCGTCATCAATGCTTCTTCTATAAAATGGAAAGTGCTTTCTTGGAACCGCACCTAGGATAGAAACATAAACGTTTGGAGAGTAACTTTCTTGGATGGGAAAACTGATGTTGCCTGCTTCGTCCGATGTGAAAACCTTGTGATCAAGTATTCCTTCCCTTTCAACAGTTAGTAAGTAGGAAGACGATTTTTTTTGAGACTGAATTTTGATTAAAGCTTGATCGTTGGGTTGATAACTGTCTTTTTCTGACCAAATAGGAAGTTTATCGTAGGGAGTATCACGATTCATATACTCGTAGGAATAATAACCTCCTTTCACCTCGCAGCTAATTCCTGAAATATATGTGTTTTCGCCATTGGAATAGGTAAATTTAAGAATGTAGTCGCCACTTAGACCACCGTCGAAATTAAAATCGGCGAAACCCTCATTTAAAGACGTTTTTGTAACCAGAAACTTTTTCCAGAACTTTTTATAAGTCCAAAATACCTCGCCATCATTATTACGTTGTCGAATATAACTCCAGTCCTTTTTAAGAATATCTACTTTTATTTCTCCTTCTTGAACTGGATTGCGGTTTGGGTCGGCAACCAGCAATTTAAGAGACAGGTCATCTCCTGATTTAATTTTTTTCTTGGCACCTTTGATCCCGACCACGTAGGGTATTTTTTCCTGATAGATACTTTTTGCAGTGGCGACCCTTCCATCGAAATCAATGGTTGTGGCCACGACGACCAGACTTCTTTTTCCCTGCCTCACCTTGGGATCAATAGGAAAGTTCAAACTCAGCGAACCGCTGTCATCGAGAATCGACTCACTACTTTCAAGCAGAAACTTCTCTTCAGCAATATTTCCAAAAACAAATCCTCCTAATTCCTTTACATTGTAACTAGTCGGACCATGGAATATTTTCCATCGCACTTGGCCGTTTTTGACATGACCTCCTGAATAGTAGTTTCCATTAATCGTAACTTTTAATGTGTCATTAGTTTTAGTCCACTGGTTGGGATAGGACCCTGTCTCAGGCTCTTTTTTAAAGGATATCCCTGTAAAGTGACGGGGGGCCTTAAACTCCTGTAACTGGAATGTGTGTTCTGCAAGAACTTCATCTCTACCAGTCATGTCAACCAATTCCATTTGGTAGGTTCCAAGAGGAAGGTGGTTTTCTAATTTGAGTGAGCCCCACAATGATCCAAATTCAGAGAGAGCGTATTGTTCAGATGCAACAAGCTCACCTTTGGAATCTTTGATTCTAATGGTGGGTC
>Ga0208766_1001392_pt1 | contig 12849 bp, 11 predicted proteins | sample ETN01SmetaG_3_FD_185792 | JGI IMG/M metagenome (GOLD analysis project Ga0208766, IMG submission 185792) | Marine microbial and viral communities from oxygen minimum zone, Eastern Pacific Ocean - ETNP2014F12-01SV263 (SPAdes) (version 2) | ecosystem: Environmental > Aquatic > Marine > Oceanic ...
CTGTTGAGGAAAACTTTAAGTCTGCAATTGATATACCTGTTTCCACTAGCTTGGCCCGGAGATTATTGATCACCCAATTCGCCACAAGTTTTGGGTTCTCAACCCCTTCGGAAACCTCCTCGAAGTAATTGCCCAATCGTGCATCGGCGACAAGGACTTCAGCATCACTTTCAGGCAGTTGAAAACTTGTCATAAACCGCCTCTTGCGGGCAAGCGGTAGCTCCACCACTTCTTCACGAACAGCCGCAAGCCATTCCTCTGAAGGGCAGTGCGGCATAAGGTCTGGATCAGGGAAATACCGGTAATCATGAGCATCCTCCTTTGTCCGCATACTATCGGTAATTCCTGCATCATCGTCCCAACGACGGGTTTCCTGAACGAGTTCTCCTCCGCTTTCAATCACTTCCATCTGCCTGTCTATCTCATATCTAGCTGCCCGGCGAACCCCACTGAAAGAGTTCATGTTCTTGATTTCCACTTTCTCCCCCAACTCAGTATCCCCTTTCTGCCTAACACTAATATTCACATCACACCGGACCTGGCCTTTCTCCATATCGCAATCACTAACTCCCCCATATTCAAGTATGCTCTTTAACCCATTCAAATATTCGTAAGCCATGTCTGGACTTGAGATATCAGGCTCGGTCACAATCTCTAAAAGAGGAACTCCAGCACGATTAAAATCAACACCACTAAAATCAGCAAAATGGAAGCTCTTGCCAACATCTTCTTCCAAATGAGCACGATTGATCCGAACCTTTCCAACCTCTCCTCCAAACTCAAACTCCACATAACCTGAAACAGTAGAAGGAAAATCCAACTGGGTGAGCTGATAATTTTTCGGATTATCAGGATAAAAATAGTTTTTCCTGTCCCATTTCGCATAACTAGGCACATCGCAGTTCAACAAAAACCCGGTTAGGGCTGTTTTACGCAATGCTTCTGCATTAGGCACAGGCAAAGCCCCCGGCAACCCGAGGCAGACAGGGCACACATTTGTATTGGGTTCCGAACCGTATTCATTGGCACACCCACACCACATCTTGGTATGAGTTTTCAACTGGACATGTGTTTCCAGACCGATGACAGCTTCGTATTCCATTAATCCAATTTTGATTTTTTATTACGCCAATCGGTTGCCTGTTCATATGCGTGAGCGCAGCGCAAAAGATCCGGCTCACCGAAAGGCCTGCCTTGCAATTGAAGTCCGATCGGTAACCCAAGTTTAGAGAAACCACAAGGTATACTGATACCGCACAATCCAGCTAGGTTGCATGAGATAGTAAAAATATCCGATAAGTACATCTGCAGAGGGTCATCCACCTTTTCGCCAATCTTGAAGGCCGGAGTTGGAGTAGTGGGGCTGGCGATAAGGTCTACTTTTTCAAAAGCTTTCAGATAATCCTGCCGAATTAACGTCCGAACCTTCTGGGCACGTAAATAATACGCATCATAATAGCCACTACTCAGCACATAGGTGCCCAGGATAATTCGGCGCTTCACTTCCTCTCCAAACCCTGCTCCTCGAGTTTTACTGTTCATCTCCTGGGGGTCAGATCCATTCACACGAGCCCCGTAACGAACGCCTTCAAACCTGGCCAAATTTGCCGAAGCCTCTGCCGTTGCAATAATGTAATAAGTTGCAATCGCATATTCAGTATGTGGAAGTGAAACTTCAATTATTTCAGCCCCACGTTCTGCAAGGCTCTCAACGGCTGAACCCACCGCCCTCTTTACCTCTGAATCCAATCCATCAACCTGATACTCCTTAGGTATTCCAATTCGCAAGCCTTTCACATCTCCTGTGAGATTTGAGGAATAGTCGGGAACCGTTTCTGGAACACTCGTAGAATCGCGATCATCAACACCGGCTATCACCTGAAGCATTACCGCAGAGTCACGCACATCCTTGGTAAGAGGACCTATTTGATCGAGCGAAGAAGCAAACGCAACCAATCCGTAGCGGGAAACCCGGCCATATGTCGGCTTCAAGCCCACACAACCGCACAGAGCAGCCGGCTGGCGAATTGACCCACCCGTATCACTGCCTAGCGAGGCCACACATTCATCAGCCGCAACCGCTACAGCACTACCTCCACTAGAACCCCCAGGTATATGCTCTATATTCCAAGGGTTTCGAGACGGACCGTGAGAAGAGTTCTCAGTAGAGCTTCCCATGGCAAATTCATCCATATTAACCCTTCCGAAAACAACCGCACCAGCCTCGCGAAGCTTTCGGATCACTGTCGCATCATATGGGCTAACAAAATCTCCAAGAATTTTGCTCGCGCAATTAAGTGGATGGTCTTTTACAGCAATCGCATCTTTGATCGCGATCGGCACCCCCAATAACGCCCCCTCACCTCCGTTAGCTCTAGTCTTATCCGCAACATCTGCCTGACTTAAGGCTTCCTCAGAATCGAAGTCAATAAATGCATTTAATTCCCCATCAACTGACTGAATGCGATTAAGGCAAGCTTCTGTTGCCTGCCGTGATGTTACATCCCCTGAGTTCAGCCTTTCAATAAGCCGGTGAATCGTGAGTGAATTCGGCATGATCACTCTACGATCTTGGGAACAACAAAAAGTCCGTTTGCAGTTTTTGGAGCGTTAGATAGTGCTTCTTCCTGGGAAAGGGAAGCCCTCAACTCATCCTCGCGCAATACGTTCTCAAGAGGCACTGCATGTGCAGTAGGTTCAACACCCTCAACGTTCAGTTCTTTCAACTTATCTACATACCGCAACACTTCAGCAAGCTGCGGCGAAATCCTACGCTGCTCCTCTAAAGTCAGCTCAATACGAGCCAACCGAACCACCCGAGACAAATCCACATTCATTACTAACCCTTTTTCAAGGGGGTATTAAACATACCCTCCTCATCATTAATCAGTTCCTGTATTGCGTCCGCAGCGTCCTCTGCGTCCTCGCCTGCAATCTCTACAACAATCGAAGTTCCCGTCAAAACCTCTAGGATCAACAACCCTAAAATGCTCTTACCATCCGCCCATTTATCGCCATAAACAACGGAAACATCAGATTTGTACTTGTTTGCAACCTTTACAAATGCCGCAGCTGGCCGGGAATGAATGCCAATGTCATTTTGGATTAAATATTCACGAACAATTGTGTTTGCATTACTACTGGTCATATAAAAGCCCGATCTTTGGTAAAAGAGGTAGATTTTACGAGAAATTATTCATTCTCTTTTTTTGACATACTCTCAACTAATCGCCTATTCAGTTCCTCTGCCGAATTATGCCCGGAACGTTTAAGTTTATTCTGAAAGGCCGCCACCTCTATCAGTCGAGCCATATCCCTTCCCGGTCTAACCGGTATGGTGATATGAGGAACTGGAACCCCAAGCAGCTCAACAGTTTGTTCGTCAATCCCTAATCGATCAATTTCTTTGACCTTATCCCAGTCAACCAATGACACAACAAGGTCGACCTGCTTCTTCAATCGAATACTCTTAACCCCAAACATTGCGCCCACATTAATAATCCCAATCCCTCGCACCTCCATATGATCTCGCGTAACGCTGGAGCTGGTACCAATAATTACTCGTCCGTCAATCAGCTTAACCTTCGTTATATCATCTGCAACCAAACTATAACCACGCTCCACCAGGGCTAGAACACATTCACTTTTCCCAATACCACTTTCCCCCTTAATCACTACCCCAACTCCAAGAATATCCACCATACTGCCATGTTCTTGACCCCTGGGTGCAAAAAGATCCTCTAGAGCCAATGTCGCGCGGTTAATAAATTTCATGGTAATCAAGGGACTCCTGAAAACAGGAACCCCCATTCTTTCCGAAACCTCTAAAAATTCGGCTTCAGGCTTCAGGCTACGTGAAAAAACCACCCCCGGAACTTTTTGACGACATATATTCTCAAACCTCGCCACACGTTCATCTTTAGACAAAGACTTAAGGTATGTCACCTCAGCCGAACCAACAGCTTGAATACGCTTATTGGCAAAGTACTTGGTGAAGCCGGCCAGAGCCAGCCCAGGACGGTTAACGGTTGGCTCCTTGATGGTTCGTTTCAGGCCTCTGGACCCAGCCAAGAGCCGCAAACCTAACGCGGAGGCGTTCTCAACATAAAATTCTTCAACCGTTATCTTGGGAATTTTCATTACATGTTAAACTCTGGGCCCAGATATATTTCCCGGGCTCTCGGATCCTCAACAAGTTCTTCTGCATCACCCTCCAGTAAAACACGGCCCTGATGTATAAGATATGCCCGATCCACCATCTTCAGTGTTTCGCGCACGTTGTGGTCGGTGATTAAGATACCCAAGCCGCGCTCCTTAAGGCGACGGATGATTTTCTGCACCTCATACACTGCAATCGGATCAATCCCGGCAAACGGCTCATCTAATAGCAGAAGGCTTGGATTTGTCACTAATGCTCGTGTAATTTCCAAACGCCGCTTCTCTCCACCGCTCAACTGATAGGCCTTACTATCTACCAATCCGGAAAGATCCAGTTCTTCGAGCAAACTCCCTAACCGGATCATGCGTTCATTCGGGTCAATATCACAGGTTTCCAATATCGCCAGGATATTCTCTCCCACCGTCAACTTCCTGAAAACAGAGGGTTCCTGAGTCAAATAACCAATTCCCGCTCGCGCCCGCTCATGCATCGGCAGATTGGTTATTACATTCTGCTCAAACAAAACCTCACCCTCTTCAGGATGGACTATGCCCACTACTATATTGAAGGTGGTTGTTTTACCTGCTCCATTGGGCCCCAAAAGACCAACTATTTCCCCAGGGTTAACATGAACCGAAACGCCATCCACTACCCTACGCTGGGCATACTCCTTAACCAAGCCCTCCGTAGAGAGAAAATTCATTTACCGGAAGTTTTTTTAGCAGGCGGCTTTGGCTTGCTTTCATTTTCAAGAACAGCTTGCCGGGCGGACAGTTCTCCGGTCACCCTGTTGTACTCAATTGTTTTAGCCAACAACACCCCCTGTTTGGTAAAAAGCTTCGGGCCAACCGTCAGAACCATAACTTCTGTCTTTGCTGTGTAGAGAGCATGCCCTCCCACTGCACGCGTTTTATCCTTTTTATTAATGATCTCCACATCTCCCTCCGCAATAATTCTATCAATATTCCCACCCAATCCAATCATGGGCGCAACAGTGGGCTTTTTAGGAGCAACAGGTATAGGGGGAACCACTGGCTTCTTTGGTGTTTTTTTCTTGTCCGTAAAATGAATTGTAAGTTTGTCGCATAACAAATCCATCTGAGGATCAATCACCACTACATCACCAGTATAGACGGCCATATGCTTGAGCGGGTTGAAAGTAAAATGCTCTCCCGTAATTATGGTTTTAAGAACCTTCTTCGGCACCTTTGCCGGAACTGAATCCGCGGCAAATATACCGTAGTGACTAACGGCAATCAGTAGTAAAAAAATATTAAACCTATTTGTCATTTATCGAAAAACCCTGATTCATAACCGTTCTGACATTATTGCTAATAACCAATAGTGATGGCTTATGCCGCCATAAAAACCCGTCCCCCTCAATCATCGCACCGCCATTTGACCTGTAAGCCTTCATCGGACCAGCAGAGGAGGCTACCCGACTCCGTAACTCAAAGAGACATGTTTGCGCCTCAATAATCAAGTCTACTTTCTTCTTCGCACCGCGATAATTGTAAGTTTCCAAACGCGCTCCTTCCACGAGAATTATACCATTTTTTTGAGGCACTGCCTTATCCCCGGTAAGAAGGGACATTATTCTTCCACTTTGACGATCGTATTCGGGAAATTTGATCCTTTTTTGCACCCCCTGACCCGGTATCACTTGTGCCGAAACACAGCAAACCAGAAATATATAAACTATTTGGTGTTTACTGATCACGATATCCCTCAGGGCGACTTAATTCACGAATAACATACGGCCATTTCCCGTGTGCACCAATAATTTTATCGCAAACCTCTCGCACAGCTCCCTGTCCGCCTTCAGCCTTCGTCACATGCTTTGCTGCGGTTATCACCTCTTGGCGGGCGTTAGCTACAGCAATCGGCAACCCTACACGGCTTAAAACTGCCAAGTCATTTATATCATCACTCATAAAACAGGCATCACCCCAATCGAGCCTTGCCTTCTTAAGGATGGAGGCTACTGCCGCAACCTTTGGCTTTGATTTTTGCCATAAATAATCAACTTTCAGCTCTTTAGCCCGCGCCGTTGTGGCAGCCGAGCTCCTATTGGACACCCAACCTACCGGGATTCCTATGTGCTGCAAGAGACGCAGTCCCATCCCGTCCTGAATGTTAAATTGTTTATATTCATTCCTGCCATTCATAAACACTGTAGCGTTCGTTAGAACCCCATCAACATCAGTGAGGAATATCTTTACGTGCTTGAACTGTGCGGCTGTAGCTTTAGGCCTCACCTCGCAGCCTTATGAATTTTCACCAACTGTTCCAGGAGCTTTTTCATTTCCCGAAGGGGAATCATGTTAGGCCCATCACTCCAGGCCTTGTCCGGGTTTGGATGAGTTTCAATAAACAACCCGTTCGCCCCTGTCGCTACTGCAGCACGAGCCAACACAGGAGCAAACTTACCATTCCCTCCGGATTTATCCCCCTGTCCTCCGGGCATTTGAACCGAATGTGTTGCATCAAAAATCACTGGATAACCAAACTCCTTCATGACAGGAATCGCACGCATATCTGAAACCAGATTATTATAACCGAAAGTTGTCCCGCGCTCAGTAAGTAATATCATCTTACCGCCCGCCGCTTCCGCCTTCAACACAACCTGACTCATTTCCTGTGGTGAAAGAAACTGCCCCTTCTTTAGGTTAACGATGGCCGGTGTGCCAACAGACGCAGCTATAAGATCTGTCTGTCGGCAAAGAAACGCCGGAATTTGAATCACATCAACTACTTCAGCTGCAGCCACCGCCTGTGATTCATCGTGGACATCGGTTAAAACCGGCACGCCCACCTTATCTCTCACCTTGGATAAAATTTCCAAACCAACTTCCAACCCCGGGCCACGCTTGCTTTTTCCTGAGGTTCGATTGGCTTTGTCGTAACTCGCTTTAAATACATAGGTAATCCCGAGGTTTTCACAGATTCTCCGAAGCGAACGAGCCACCTTTAGGCAGAGAGTTTCGCTTTCGATAACGCAGGGGCCCGCAATTAGGAAAAGAGACTTACTGTTATTAAGGGCTCCCCACAGCTTCCGTTTCGACATAACCACGTGCAACTACCTACCAGCCTGTTAATCTGATGTAAATGTTAGACAAATCACAGAGGTTGGGATTGATAAAACCACCCAAAACCCTCAAGATTCGCAGCGATATAGTGAATTTTATTTAAATAACGGCCGTCTTTCGTTCTAGAAAATAAAATAGATCTCGGCCAATAGCCCTCTAGAAAAGTTACATCATTTGTCTTATATAAAATATTTGTAACTTTTCTCGCCCAAGTGCTATTAGATAGTGTGCAGAAAATGTTGCATCTCTCGAAACTCGGAATGAAAGAGGATATAAATTGATACGTTCTCGAATTATCCTACTAACCATAGGCCTGCTGTTTGCCCTTAAGGCTGGTGCGATTGATTTTCCCAAGGAAATTCAACCGCTGCTGGCCGAGCGCTGTTTCAAGTGCCACGGTGAAAAGAAGCGCAAGGGCGGCCTTCGCCTTACCAATCGACGCGATGCGCTGGCGCCGGGCGACTCAGGAAAGGCAACCATCGTGCCCGGCGACAGTGCCGCCAGCCTCCTAATCAAAAAAATTTCCTCGACCGAACCAAAGGAGCAAATGCCCCCCAAAGGCACACGTCTCACAGCCGCACAGATTGATCTAATGCGCCAATGGATTGATGAGGGTGCAACTTGGCCAGATACCGAGCCGCAGCATTGGGCTTACGTGAAGCCGAAGCGTCCCCCCCTGCCTCAACTCAAGAGTAAATGGCCTCGCAATGGTATCGACCATTTTATCCTCGCGCGCCTGAACAAGGAAGGTCTCAAGCCTTCCCCACAAGCCCCCCCTGAGCAACTACTACGCCGGGTTCATCTTGATCTTATCGGCATACCGCCTTCGCCGACAGTCCTTGATAAATTCCTCAAGGATTCCAGCCCCATAGCCTACGAGAAGGTGGTGGACCAACTACTGGCCTCTCCACGTTATGGCGAGCGCTGGGCGCGACCGTGGCTGGATCTGGCACGCTACGCCGACAGCAATGGGTTTCAAGCTGACCAACTTCGTGACAGCTGGGCTTATCGTGACTGGGTGATTGACGCCTTCAATACTGACATGCCCTTTGACCAGTTTGTCATTGAACAAATTGCAGGCGACCTGCTGCCCAACGCCACCCCGGCCCAGCGCATTGCCACCGGCTTCCACCGCACCCCCACCTGCAACGTCGAGGCCGGCGTGCACCCGGAGGAAAATCGCGTGAACCAGATCTTTGACCGGGTCAACACCACTGCATCAGTTTTCCTTGGCGCCACTTTCGATTGCGCACAATGCCATAACCACAAGTATGACCCCTTTTCGATGAAGGATTTTTATTCACTCTTCTCCTTCTTCAACAACACGCCGTTGGAGGTAAAACAACTAGGCAACGGCGTGACATGGAATTTTTATGGCCCAACCATGGACCTGCCGATATCGCCGGAGCAAAAGGCCAAACTGGAGGAACTGAACAATAAACAGGCCACCCAAAAGAAGGTACTTGAGGATCTGCGCGCAAAACTAAAGACCAAGCAAGCCGCCTGGGAACAGCACATCTTGCAGGCATTAAAGGAAGAGCCCCAGTGGAGCGTGCTCTCAGTGGAGAATTTCAATGCCACCGGCAACCCCACCCATAAGCTGCAGAAGGATGGTAGCGTAATCCTTACCGGCAAGAACCCGGACAAGAGCACCTACACCATCACCACCAAACCCGACCTCACTAAAATCACGGCCATTCGACTCGAAGCCTTGACTGACCCTTCCATGACAAAGGATGGCCCCGGCCGAAATTTCGCCGCGGCCAGCAACCCGAACTTTATTGTCAATGAATTCACCATCAAGGCAAACGGCAAGACAGTGAAGCTGGCCAGCGTTTCGGCTTCCTTCAGTCAAAACCGTTGGGACGTAAGAGGAAGTATCGATGGTGACCCCAAAACCGGTTGGGCCATCAACCCCGCCTTCGGCAAACCGGCATGGGCAATCTATAAGCTGGCCCAAACGCTGGAACTTAAACCCAGCGCACAGCTTGAGTTTTCCATTGTTCAAAACTATGGAGGCGGACGCACAATCGGCCGGCCAAGACTCTCTGCCATCGAAGGGGACCCGAGCGCACTGAATCTCCCCGATAACATCGTTGCTGTTCTCAAAAAATCCAAGCGCACCAGGAAAGAAGAACAGGATTTAGAGAAACATTTCCACTCCGAACATCCTGAGCTAAAGGCGATGGAACTACAGGTGCTGGCGATCGATAAACAAATCAAGGCAGTGAAACCCGGCACGACGCTGGTAATGATCGAGCAGGACAAACCTCGCAAGACAAATGTTTTGCGCAGCGGCAATTATCTGATGCTGGGTGAAGAGGTGACGAGCCAAACGCCTGAGGCTCTACATGGGTTCAAAAAAGAATGGCCGAATAACCGCCTAGGGCTGGCCAAGTGGCTGGTGACGCCGGACAACCCGCTGGTGGGTCGCGTGACAGTCAATCGCTGGTGGGCGCAGTTCATGGGACGCGGCATCGTGGCGACACAGGAGGATTTCGGCACCGAAGGCGCTGCCCCAAGTCACCAACATTTGCTCGATTGGTTGGCGGTGGAATTCGCTGAGAATGGCTGGTCAATGAAGCACCTGCACAAACAAATCGTGATGAGCGCCACCTACAAGCAGTCATCGCGGGTAAACCCTACCCTTCTGGCACACGATCCTGGAAACGAACTATACGCGCGCGCGCCACGCCTCCGGATGAGTGCGGAGATGGTTCGCGATAATGCGCTAACCATCAGCGGCCTACTCAGCACCAATATGCATGGCCCACCCATTTATCCGCCGCAACCCGGCGGCATCTGGCGTCATGTTGGACGTAATGCCCCCAAATATATTGCAGCCACTGACGAGAATCGATTTCGGCGCGGTGTGTATGTTGTCTGGCGACGCGGAGCACCCTACGCAAGCTTTGTTAATTTTGATGCACCTGACCGCGGATCCTGTGTCATCCAGCGCCCGCGAACCAATACACCATTGCAGGCACTAACGTTGATGAACGATGAAGCTTACGTGGAGATCGCCCTTGCCTTTGCCGGACGAATCCTGAGCGAAAAGCCAAATACAAGCACCGCTGAGCGCATCGCCCATGCCTTCAATAGCGCCCTTTCCCGTGCGCCCAGACCGGAGGAAACCCTGTTTCTGGAAAAACTACTACAACGCCGCCTGGCATTATTCCAAAAGGATCCCATTGCAGTAAAAAATCTTTTAGACGGCATTAAAGGGTGGAAAGCCCCCAAGGGAATGAATCAGGCCGAACTGGCTGCATGGTTTTATGTGGCAAATATTTTACTCAATCTGGATGAAACCATCACCAAAGGGTGAAAAAGATGAACCACCTTCAGCAATACTACCTCACCGAATCCCGCCGAGAGTTCCTCAAGCAGTCTGGCGCAGGCATTGGAGTCATGGCACTGGCATCCATGTTCAACGAACAACTCTTTGCCACGCCAAAAGCCACCGATCCCTCAGCACCACGAAAACCGCATTTCACAGCGAAAGCCGAGCATGTGATCTACATCCACCTGGTTGGCGGCGCCTCTCAACTGGAACTTTTCGACCACAAACCGGAGCTGGCCAAGCGTACCGGCGAAAAATGCCCCGATGAAATGTTCAAAGGCAAGCAGTTGGCCTTCATTCGGGATCATCCCACATTGTTGGGAACCCGTTTCAAGTTTAACCGACACGGCCAAGCAGGCATTGAACTATCTGAACACCTGCCAAAACTCGGCGGCGTGGCTGATGAACTGGCACTGATCCATACAATCAAGGCAGACCATTTCAATCATGCCCCCGCGCAACTTTTCCAACACACCGGCTTCGGCCAATTTGGACGCCCAGGCATCGGGTCGTGGGTGAGTTACGGTTTGGGTACCGAAAATCGCGATTTGCCCGGCTACGTGGTCATGATTACCGGTAGCGTGGCGGGGGCAGGCAACAGTCTCTGGAGCAGCGGGTTTTTGCCCACTGTCCATCAGGGCATTGAATTTCGGAGCCAGGGTGACCCGGTACTATTCCTCTCCAACCCGAAGGGGATCAAGGGTTCCGACCGACGCGAAATCATTGATGGGGTCAATTTTCTGAACCGGAAATCACTGGCAGATGTAGGCGACCCAGAGATCGCCACGCGCATCGCGCAGTACGAACTGGCTTACCGCATGCAAAGTAGCGTCCCGGAACTGATGGATATCTCGAAGGAATCGAAATCAGTGCATGAGATGTACGGAACTGCACCAGGCAAAACCAGCTTTGCCAATAACTGCCTATTGGCACGACGCCTGGTCGAGCGAGGGGTACGCTTCATTCAACTTTTTGACCAAGGCTGGGATCATCATAGTGGCGTATTCTCCAGCATGCCCAACAAAGCCAAGCAGATCGACCAACCGGTGGCTGCACTTATTGCTGACCTGCGTCAACGCGGCCTACTGGACAAGACATTGATTGTTGTGGGAACCGAATTTGGCCGCACACCCATGCTCCAAGGTAAAAGTAATTCCGGACAAAACAAGAATGTCGGCCGCGACCATCACAAGGAGGCATTCAGCGTTATGCTGGCCGGAGGAGGCGCAAAGAGAGGCATCTCTTATGGGAAAACTGACGAATTCGGCTACCAAGCCATCGAGAACCCAGTCCACATGCACGACCTCAACGCCACCATTCTCCATCTGCTGGGGTTAAATCACGAGAAGCTAACCTTCAAGTACAAGGGCCTCGATTTCCGCCTCACCACCGTAAGCGGAGAAGCTGTAAGAAGCATCATCAGCTAAATTAACTGCGTTCAGGGACTTTTCAAACCGTCCTATCCCTTGAAGTAATTATTTTACCGACGCCCTCGAAATGGATTAAATTTCCGATAACCACCAGTACTGTTAAAAGGACGGAATTTATTCGGGACAAAGTTTTTCGTATTTTTATCCATAAGCCCTCCCTGCAAACCACCACCTCCTCCTCCACTAGGGTCAACACCCATACCACCCCCACCACCTCCAGGATAACCACCACCAGAGCCTCCTCCAGGATAACCACCACCAGTTTGACCGCCGCCGCTAGCTTGGCTTCCTCCCCCATTACCACTGCCACCCTTGCCACTGCCACTGCCACCAAACGATGGAACCGGCAATCCTAACTGAGCCAACGTTCTGGTATTGAGGTTGAGCTGGAATGTTTGAGTTACTGTACCCGCAAATTTTTGATCCTGTTGAAGGAACATTATACCCTGATCAACAACCACGTACTGAATTGGGCTATCAAAAGCCATCGTCACCAAGTCTAGAATCTGTTTAGCTGTCAAATTAACGAGGGGCGATTTCATTCCATTCAACTTTACCTTAGCAGGATCAAAGGCTCCCTGCAGTCCAGCCTGACCTCCCCCGCCCAGACCTCCGCCCAGACCTCCGCCCAGACCTCCACCCAGACCTCCGCCCAAGCCCATACCCATTCCGGGAGCTGCACCCATTCCCATTCCAGGAACCGCACCTGCCCCACCAAGTCCGCCACCAGGAACCGCACCTGCTCCACCAGGAACTGCACCTGCTCCGCCAGGAACCGCACCTGCTCCACCCCCCACAGGAAGCCCCGTAATAGGATCTAGTTGCGGAGCA
>Ga0208766_1001393_pt1 | contig 12849 bp, 11 predicted proteins | sample ETN01SmetaG_3_FD_185792 | JGI IMG/M metagenome (GOLD analysis project Ga0208766, IMG submission 185792) | Marine microbial and viral communities from oxygen minimum zone, Eastern Pacific Ocean - ETNP2014F12-01SV263 (SPAdes) (version 2) | ecosystem: Environmental > Aquatic > Marine > Oceanic ...
AAATTTTGAAGAAAATTCCTTAACTGATACTCAAAAAAATAAGCTTATTTCTGTAGGTGAAAATTGTCCAGTAGCAAAAAGTTTAAACCCAGATATTAATCAAATTTTAGTTTTTAACTTTTAATTATTACTGTTTGACGAAATCAAATACCCAGTTCCCATCTTTAATCCCTCCTGAAACTGTAAACGAAGTCCTTAGAGTAGTCTCAGTGACAGATAAACTAATCACAACACCATCATTCCTTATGACTTTACTTTTATCCGAATTCTGGAAAGTCCATGAACCTGAATTAGGCCAGACCTCTGTACCACTATCTTCAGTATGACTAGTGGTGTAATTACCACCACTTTTAGTTCCGCCAGATAAATTAAGAGTCATGGTCGTAAAGACATCTACTATACTTCCGTCCTTTGTGACAGAATTAGCGTCCTTAACCTTCCAATTTCCATTGAGAAGATTTGCCTGTGTATCTAGTGGATCAGTTGGAGTTGGAGTTGGAGTAGATCCGTCATCATCACCACACGAGATGATTACTAATGAAAATAATATAGCTAAAAGATAATATTGTACGTAGTTTTTACTTTTCATAATTCTAATTTAAATAAATAAAACTTATAATTTAATAATTTAGTAAAATTTGAATTTTATTTTTTATTCTTCCCCCTGGCATATAGTTTTCTTCTAGTTCTCTCCTAAAAGGTATAGGGGTATCTAATCCACCTACCCTAATTATCGGTCCGTCAAGATAACTGAAACAATTCTCTGTCACCCACGCAGATATTTCTGCGCCTATGCCTCCCGTTATACTGTCCTCGTGTACTATAAGAAGTTTACTCGTTTTCTCTACTGAATTTTTGACAGATTCTTTATCCCATGGCTGGAGAGTCCGTAGGTCGATTATGTCCGCAGAATAATTTTTAAATTTTTTCATGGCCTCAGCTGCCCAGTGTACTCCCATACCATACGTGACAATAGTTAAATTTTCACCCTCACTTACAAATCGCGCCTTACCAATCTCTGTAGTAAAGTAGTCATCGAATACCGTCTCCTTATGAGATCGGTACAGTGCCTTATGCTCAAAGAAGAGGTACGGGTTAGGGTCTTCTATTGCCGCGTTTAGAAGTCCTTTAGCATCAGATGCAGAAGAAGGGTACACAATCTTTAGCCCGGGGGTATGAAAGAACCATGCCTCATTTGACTGGGAGTGAAAAGGACCAGCAGAGACACCACCTCCAGTAGGCATTCTCACAACTACGTCTGCGTTCTGACCCCACCTGTAGTGAATCTTTGCAAGATTATTTATTATCTGGTTAAATCCACACGTTACAAAATCCGCAAATTGCATCTCTACAACAGACTTTATTCCCTCTATAGAAAGGCCTAAAGCTGTCCCTACAATTGCTGACTCACATAAAGGTGTGTTTCTTACTCTTTCCCTACCAAACTCATCTACAAATCCTTCTGTGACCTTAAACACTCCGCCGTAGTCTGAGATGTCTTGGCCCATAATCACCATGTCTTTATACTTATTCATACTCTGCCTCAACCCATCAGATATTGCGTCCACATACCTCATCTCCGAAATTGATTTTTCTTTAGGAAACACAACATTCTGTTCAAACGGATAAAATACATCTGAAATTTCTAACTCCTGATCAACATGAAACTTTTGTTGGTCAAAAGATTCTTTGACAGCAGCATTAATTTCAACTTTCATTTCTTCTCTGATTTTTTTTATATCGACTTCTGTATATATTTTTTTCTTGATTAGATGTCTCTCATAATTTATAACAGGATCTTTTGCTGCCCAGTAATCCATTACCTCTTTTGGCACGTATTTCGTTCCCGAGGCCTCCTCGTGTCCACGCATCCTGAACGTAAAACATTCCACTATTATTGGCCTAGGCTTTTTTCTTATATCTTCAACTTTTTCTTTTACAGTACTAAGTACTTCCAAAATATTATTTCCATCTATTGATACTGACTCTATACCGTATCCCTCTCCCCTTATCGCCAACGACTCACCCTTGAACTGCTCGGAGTTTGGAGTAGAAAGCCCATAACCATTATTTTCAATAACAAACAGAACTGGCAAGTCCCATACGGAGGCAACATTTAGTGCCTCATGAAAATCCCCTTCACTTGTACCTCCGTCTCCAGTAAAAACTATAGTAGCGTTTTTCTCTTTTTTCATCTTCTTCGCAAGTGCAATGCCATCAGCTATTCCCATCTGAGGACCCAAGTGAGATATCATACCAACTATGTTGTGGTTTTTTGAGCCAAAATGAAAAGATCTGTCTCTACCCTTTGTAAATCCATCAACTTTACCTTGGAACTGGTTAAATAACTGGACCATGGATATATTTCTACAAGTGAAAACTCCTAGGTTTCTGTGCATAGGTAATATATACTCTGACGAATTTGTGGCCATTGCCACTCCTACAGAAGTAGCCTCCTGACCGATTCCTGAGAACCACTTGCTTATTCTATTTTGACGTAACAGAATCAACATCTTCTCCTCAATAAGCCTAGGCTTTAAAATTGAGAGATAGATCTCCTTTAATTTATTGGGTGAAAAAGATTTGTCTTTAAACAACATAAAGGTAATGTTGGAAACTGGGGAATCTTTACTTTACACAAAGTGAAAAGTATAGTTTAATTTACTACGGTAAATATATATAAATTTTAAATTCTACTAAGACTTTTTTGAGATTTGGTTATCAGCTGAAAATTTTCCAGGACCAAGTAAAAATATAGTGACATAAGAGGTTAAAAAGAGTAAACCCTTCTCCATCTTAGTGAATGGATCTTCCAAGTGCACATCAAATACAATTACCATGAACATATATATTATAGGAATAGTGAAAAGTCTTGTCCCAAGGCCAATAGCAACAAACATTGGACATATAAATTCGCTAAAAACCACAAGAGACATTGAGATTTCTTCATTAAAAAACAAGTGCGTTCTTCCCCATATATTTCCCTCCAATAATCTCATGAACTTACCATAGCCATGAGTCATCAGAGCACCACTTACTACCACTCGAAAAAATAAAAGAGCCATATGATTATAATGGCTCTTTATTGAACATAAGAAAAATAAATTTTTCATACTAAACTATAAATACGTAGAAAATTGGGTTAATGTTCATACTATTAGAAGACAATAATTTAATTTTCTTGCGATATCATATACTTTAATAATAAATTTGCTTTATGAAAGGCTCTAATTATAGGATAGGACACGGATATGATGTCCACAAACTTGAGAAAGGTAATAAATTTATTATTGGTGGGATAGAGATCAAACACTCCAAGGGTGCTATCGGCCACTCAGACGCAGACGTAGTAATTCATGTCATATGTGACGCAATTCTAGGAGCAATGAGTTTAGGTGATATAGGGTCTCACTTCCCTGACACAGATATAAAATTCAAGGGAATAGACAGTAAAATTCTACTTGGAAACGTTGTAGACATTATGAAAGAAAAAAAGTTTGAAGTAGTAAATATTGATGTTACAGTGATGCTAGAAAAACCAAAGCTAAGAGATTACATTGATACCATGAGAAAAACTATATCTAGTATTTTGGGATCAGACATATCATCTATTTCAGTTAAGGCAACAACAACAGAAGGACTCGGATTCGTTGGCAGAGAAGAAGGTGTGGCAGCTCACTGCGTGTGCCTAATAAAAAAATGAGTCTTAAAATCATAAACACATCAGACGGCTCTCACACTATATATAATTCAGAACTGAATGAGACTTATCACTCCATCAACGGATCAATTAAAGAGTCTATGCATGTATATGTAGAGGAAGGATTAAACTATTTTCAAAAGAAGGCAAAAAAAGAAGTATATAAAATATTTGAAGTTGGTTTTGGGACAGGTTTAAATTTTGTACTTTCTTATCTTTTCTCAGAAGAAAAAAAATTAAATATTGAATACAACTCTATTGAACCATACCCTTTAACTGATGGAATTATTAAAAATTTAAACTACTTCAATACTGAGTTAAAAGAAAGAGAAATTTACTTGAATTCTCACTCACAAAAATTTAATAGTAAAATAATATATTCAGACTTCTGTAGTCTAAGAAAAGAAAAAGAAACTCTGGAGGAAATAAGAATCAATAATTCTTTTGATATAATTTATTTCGATGCCTTTGCTCCAAGTAAACAACCAAGCATGTGGACACTGCAAAACTTAAATAAAATTTTTACCTGTATGTCAGATGGGTCAATACTTGTGACATACTGCTCTAGCGGAAAATTTAAGAGAGACCTAAAAGAAATTGGTTTTAACGTGGAGATTATCCCTGGTCCTCTAGGAAAAAAGGAGATGGTGAGAGCAACTAAATAAGTTTACCATTCCCTATTGTACAATTCTATTTTCGCTATCTCATCTTCATCAAGTGTATTTCCTAAACCATGAACCGCTGAGACACAAAAGAATCCAACCACTGGATAATCAGTATCGTTTGTAACAAGTAAATTTGTTGGGACATTTGATAATGAGACTGCAAATAATTCACTAAAACCACCTGGTCTATTAATTTGTATCGAAGTCTTATTAAGGAAGTCAAAAGCCTCATATGTTACTGAGTGAATCTCAACATAAAGTGAGTCCCCTTTAACAAAAGGAGAAATAAAGTTATTGTCTTCATCTGAATCAAACTTTGTCACGGCCCTTCTTATAGGAGGTATAAACGGGATACCATCAATAACCGCACCCTCGGAAGAAGCTCCAGCATCGATACAAGTAATTATGTCCTGTAAACCAACCTGTTTCTCACCATTCTTAAAACTTTTTATCCAGTATGCGTCGCCTGGACCATCTTCTTCTCTAGACCAGAACTCAGCATAGTAAGAGCCTTCAGGGACCTGACCTCTTACAAAGTTTACACTATCTATTTTTGATGTTCTGTTGAGTCTTGACTCAGATGTAATTTGCTTTCCTTGGTAATTAATTTCCATATAATAGCTAGTACCGACAACACCAATATTTTTTTGAAGACTATCTGGAGCCCACACGTATTCACCATCATCTCTCTCAGAGAAAATAAAAATATTCCCTAGATCATCTGAAACTTTAACAGAAGCTCCGTCCGCAGGTTCAGGGGAAGAGCTTGAGAGGTAATTCTGCGTCTTTGATAGCTTGATTATTTGCTCTTTCTCTAAATTATTTATCCAGGCATCAACTACAAGAATAGGGTCATTGATTGGAAGATCCGGAGTGATTATATCTTCACATGAGATTAATAAAATAAGAGATACAGATAAAATAATTTTTCTTATCATAACTTAAAATTATATGTAATTGATGGAACAAAAGATCCTATAATAGATAATCTAGTAACCTCCCCAGGCACAAAAGATTCTGTCACATTTCCCTTTCCCTGTGAGAAATAAATAGAGAAAGGATTTCTTCGATTATACACATTATAAACTCCTATTATCAGAGAACTTTTGTTTCTTCTTTCGTCTCCATTCTTTTTAAATTTCTTTCCGTTAATTGTGACAGATAAGTCAAGACGATGATATTCAGGTATTCTAAACTGATGCCTTGAGTTAGATGAGTTATGAGGTATTGCAAAACCTTGAATAACAAACTTAGAGGAAGGAAATGTTACAGGGGTACCAGTGAGGTACACAAAGTTTCCAGATAACTGCACCCTATCATTAATTTTATAAGTAGATGTTATTTTGAAGTTATGTGTCTGGTCATATCTTGTAGGATACCAGTTAAATTTGTTTATGCCCCTGATCTTAAGTTCCGATCTACCTGCAGTGTAACTAACCCAGCCATTAAACTTTCCCCTATTCTTTTTTAATAATAGCTCTACTCCGTATGCTCTACCTATACCTGACAGCAGGTCGCCTTCTATATACTTATTAATCAACAGATCTGCTCCGTCGATATAATCAATTTGATTTTTTAGATCTTTATAATATAATTCAACAGAGGCCTCAAATTTGTTATTGTTAAAATTTTTGAAGTACCCTAGCACATAAGAATCCGCAAGTTCAGGTTTTATATTATTAGTGCTTGGAGTCCACACATCAAGTGAACTAGATGCCGCTGTATTAGAAAGCAAATGTATATACTGTGCCATTCTATTATAACTTGATTTAATAGATGAAGAATTTCCAAGCCTTATATTAAGAGATATTCTTGGCTCTATATTAGAATAGGATTTAATGTTTTCATTTCCTTCAACAGATTCCTCAGATACAAGTGGTTTCCTTCCTCCACTTAATGTGGATGCTCCAAATTCATACACACTACCTGGGCCGTAGTAAGAGTAGAAGGAGTACCTTAGACCATATGCTAATGTTAAACTTGATATCTTCTGTTCGTTACCCACATAAAAGGCCCCCTCAAAAGCATACTTCATTGGGAGTGTGATGTCTGTCTTCTCTCCATCACTTACACCAATTGCGTTTGCTGGTTCAAACCTATATTTTATTAGTTCAGCTCCTATTGAAAGTTCGTTATTAGCATCAACAAAATATGTAAACTCAGGTTTAAAATTAAAAGTTTCCACATTTGAATCCCACTCAAACTTATTTCTGTCGTCACTCCCAAAAGCTAACTGATAATCATAATTACTATATATGGCAGTAAAGTTTGAGAATAATCTGTCGTTAAATAGATGATTCCATCTTATAGTCCCTGTTTTATTGCCCCAGTTAAAACCTTGTCTTGCATCAAACTTAAACACATCTCTACCCACATAACTTGAAACATATAACGTGTTATTTTCATTTAATTCAAAATTTGTTTTGGCGGTTAGATCATAGAAATTAAGTGCTGCCCCGTCTTCAAAAAAATTAGAGTTTTTAAGGAAAGGCTTTGCTAAGATGTCTGCGTATGACCTCCTAAGTGCTAATATAAAAGATGATTTATCTTTAACTATTGGTGACTCAAGAGTTAACCTACTAAAAATTGTTCCAATTCCTCCAGATAGGACTGTATTCTTCTTATTTCCATCTTTCATCCTAATATCTAAAATAGAAGACACCCTGCCACCATACCTTGATGGGACTCCCCCCTTATATAATTTCAAGTCTTTCACCGCGTCTGGGTTAAACACCGAGAGAAAACCTAGAAGATGTGATGAGTTATACACAGGAGCTTCATCTAAAAGAACTAAGTTCTGGCCAACAGATCCTCCCCTCACATTAAAACCTGAGGCACCTTCACCTACAGAACTTACTCCTGGAAGAAGCTGAATTGCCTTAATAATATCATTTTCACCTAAGAAAGTTGGGATCTCGGTAACTTTTGACATGTCTAGTTTAGAAGTACTCATTTCAATACTAGAGATATTATAATCTTCAGCTAAATCGCTTACGATAACTCCCTCCAACTCTATGTCCAAGCTTGAAAGTTCAATATCTACTTTTGTATTATCAGATAATTCTATCTTTCTAGAAATGGTTTTATATCCGATATATCTGAAATCAACATTATAAGCACCCTCGCCTAATGTTATAGAATAAAATCCATAAGGATTAGTTATTGTACCCGAACTAATTTCATTAATATAAACTGTAGCTCCTATAAGACTCTCACCTGACTCAGCGTCTCTGACATATCCATTTAAAGTAAATTTATCCTGAGAAAATAATTGAGTTGATAAAAAGAAAAGGAAAGATAATAATCGTAAAGTATTCATCACCACGATTATAATACGATAATTTATATTAGGAGTTGTTTTTTTTTATTTCTTTGATAATAATTTTTGAGTGATCTCTAGAGTTCTCAATAAACCACTTATTGGTTTTTAATCCTCCACATATTACTCCGGCAAGATAAACGCCGTCAACATTCGTCTCCATAGTATCAGGATTATGGAATGGTGTTGTATATTCATCTTCTCCTATTTCAATTCCAATTCTTTTCAGAAAAGAGAAGTCTGGCTGATATCCTGTCATTGCGAGAACAAAATCATTTTCAATTACCAACTCTCCTTCTGGTGTTGATATAGTTAAGCTTTTGTCATCTATTTTTTTAATATTTGAATTAAAATATGACTTGATAGATCCCTCATTTATTCTGTTTTCTACATCAGGCTTAACCCAGTACTTTACAGTCTCACTTAAATTTGGTTCTCTCACTATCATCGTAACTTCCTTAGCTCCCTTCCTGTATGTCTCAAGGGCAACATCAACTGCCGAGTTTGCAGCACCTACCACAGCAACCTTCATCCCAAAATATGGATGGGGTTCATCATAATAATGTTTTACTTTATCCAAAGTCTCTCCTGGAACATTTAATTTATAAGGAAGGTCATAGAAGCCTGTAGATATGATTACATTTTTAGATATGTATCTTCCTTTTGATGTAAAAATCTCAAAGTTTTCTGTTTTTTTAATCTGACTTACTTCCTCATATAAATTCACTTTTAACTCCCATGAGCTTACAACTCTCCTGTAGTATTCTAGTGCCTCAGACTTAGTCGGCTTTGAGTTATGAGATATGAATGGAACACCTCCAATCTCGAGCTTATCAGATGTCGAAAAAAAGGTCATGTTTTTCGGATAGTTATATAAGGAATTCACAAGACAACCCCTATCAATAATAACGTAGTTAAGATTATTTTTTTTTGCCTCAATAGCACAACAAATCCCAATCGGCCCTGCACCTATAATACAAACATCAAAATCCATACTACACCTTTAAAATTTTGAAATTCAAATCTAGTGGATCTAAATTTTTATATAATTCATCTACCAATGAAGAATTATAAAAAGTAATCATGCTTTCTTTTCTCTCTTGTATTGAGTTATCCGGATTTAGATTATCATATAAAAGTTTAATGTGAGATATAGAATCAGCATTGTTTTTTTTAAGAGCGTTTAGATATCTTCTCTCTACCTGATTCACAGTCTTCTCTATTTTTTTTCCTGTTGCCAGAACATGTGGCTTCATCGTCGAGTCAACATTACCAAATTTTGATGACAAACTTGTGACTGCGTCTTTTATCTTTTGAACCTCGTCACTGAAGTTTTTTGTGTTATCATCAAAAGCATCAATAGATTTAGATTCCAAAAAATGTTTACTTTCAAATAATTCATGAGAACTAAAACCATATTTATCTATTATCTTCTGCATCTTCTCAGAAATAATTAGGCAGAAATCTCTTGGTATAAGTACAGGGTAAGTGATATTATAATGATCAAAAAATTTTTTAAAACTCAGCCAGTATACTATCTCAGCTGGGCCGCCAACATAAGATAAATTAGGTAATATAGACTGTTGAAAAAGGCAACGAGATATGACATTAGGACTAAAATTCTCTGGAGATGAGTGTACTAATTTTTTCATCTCATTTTCATCAAAAGACTTAGAGGTTGAAAGAATTTTATAATTTTTATCTTTCTCTATCCTATCTCTAAATTTTGAATCTTGAAAAAAGAAGTTAATTTTTCTTACTAGCACATCGGATTTATCTTCAGAAGACTTCTCAATATTAAATATTGAATTATTAATAATATCATCTTCTATAATATCCATAAAAGATTTCTTAAAATTTCGAGAGTTAGGGTCTAGCACGACAAGCCCCATTTCACCAAAAAGAAAATTCATATATTTCCTTACAGCATCTGACAAAGATTCACTAGAGTTATAAGCTTCTATAAAAAAACTAGGGACTGATGGTTCTTTTTCCAAAATCTTAGCAAAGGATTTAGGATTAATATCCCCCACTGGTCCAGAAGTATCAATATCCCATTTATAGCTCTTTCCCAAACTAAAAAAAGATTTTATCTCATCAAAATCATGATCTTCAGACGCCATCCAATAAACTGGAATAAAATTATGATCTGGATGTTTTTTAGATAGACTATCGGCTAACTTGATAGTGGATATTATTTTGTAAATAACATAAAGTGGACCAGTACATACATTTAACTGGTGTCCAGTGGTTACAGTGTAAGAGTTATCAGATAAAAGTAATTTTATATTGTTAGTGAGCTTATCACTTAGTTCTAGCGTTCCATATTGAGAGGTTATTTCAGAGTGAAGTGTTTTTCTTTTATCTGTACTAAAATTAATTTTTTTAATTCCACGTATAATGTTTTTATCATCAGGAAAATAATCTTCTTTTTTCTTTCCTTGAATGAAATCCAGAAATTTTTTAGAAAAATTTCCCGTATCCTGAAAACTTATAGTCTCTTTCTTCATTTTATAACTTCTCCAATTAAATCGTAGTCACTTGCTGAGGTTATCTGAACATCATAAAACTCTCCAACTCTAAGATGAAAATCTTCTGCAGGGATTATTACTTCATTATCAACCTCAGGTGAATCAAACTCAGTCCTACCAAAATAATTATTTTTATCACCTCTATCAATTAATACTTTAAATGTTTTGCCTATTTTATTATTATTTAATTCTTGAGAGATGTCCTGTTGTAGTGACATTATCTGATTATATCGCTTCCTCTTAAGTGTTTCAGGGACATCATCTTCATATGAGTGAGAATGAGTTCCTTCCTCATGCGAATAGGTAAATACTCCTAATCTATCAAACCTATTTCTCTCAACAAACTCATACATTTCTTGAAAGTGTCTTTCTTCCTCTCCAGGATGTCCAGCAATGAGCGTAGTCCTAATTGAAATTTCAGGATTGATATCTCTAATATCTTTAATTAGAGCGTCTGTCTTCTCTCTAGTAATTCCCCTTCTCATAAGTTTTAATATTTCTGTTGACCCGTGCTGAAGGGGTATGTCCAAGTAGTTACATATATTTTCTCTGTCTCTCATGACTTTGATTATTTCAAGAGGAAACCCTGAAGGATATGCGTAGTGCACTCTAATCCAATCTAGACCTTCTATATCAGAGAGTGTTTTTAATAACTCTGGGAGTTTTCTTTTCCCATATATATCTAATCCATAATACGTAGAGTCCTGAGCAATTACCATAATCTCTTTCACTCCATTTTTAACAAGGTTTTTGGTTTCTAAGACCAGATCCTCTATTGTCTTGGACCTGTGTTTTCCCCTCATGATAGGAATAGCACAGAAAGAACAAGGTCTATCACAGCCCTCAGAAATTTTAAGATACGCATAATGAGAATCCGTAGTAATTACCCTGTCTCCTAGGAGTTCATTTCTGTATTTTGCTTGAAAATTCTTAAGGAGTTCAGGTAAATCTCTTGTCCCATAGAAGCCATCCACTTCGGGTATATCTTTTTCTAAGTTTTCTTTATACCTCTGAGATAAACAACCTGTTACAAAAAGTTTTTTAATACTTCCTGTCTCTTTCTTTTTTGCATATGAAAGAATAGTGTCGATAGACTCTTGTTTTGCATGATCGATAAAACCACAAGTATTGACTATTACTATGTCTGGGTTTATGTCATCTCTCTGATGATATGCCATCTTATCATTTCCCTTTAGTTGAGTAAGCAGAACCTCAGAGTCAACAATATTCTTTGCACAACCTAATGTTACAATATTAATTTTTTCTTTAGACTTAGTTTGCATTTGTTTAGATAGAATAAAATTAACGAATTATCGGTACTAATAGTTAAGGTAAATTGTTTAACTATCTATCTCTGACTTTTTATGATATTAAAAATTTTTCTCTTTCCGGTCTTATCTTCAATGACTTCAATGATATAAGATCCATTGTTATATTTTTTCATTTCTAAGGTAAGGTCAGAGAAAGGTAAGGTCTTTTGTTCAAGAACTCTCCCAAGCTTGTCTACTACTCTTACGTGGTAAGTTCCCACTGGATCACCACCCTCAAACATAACCTTATCATAAGTAGGATTAGGAAATGCCTTTATTTCAAGTAATAAATTTTTTTCGACAGAGGTAGGAATAACATCTACGATAAGAGGTTGGTGGAAACCTTGAGTTAACTCAGTTTCATTAGATCCAACAGTAGATATAACACCCTCTCCGATAGTCCAACTCAAGATAACTCCATCAGCTTCAGATGTGTTCCCTGCAGAAGAAATCACCTGCTGCGAATTAGCAGAAAATACTGATAACATAACTAAACTAAGAATAATGAACCTCATAACTTAAATTTACAAATATTTATTCATTAAGCATTGATTTTAAAGTTTGAACTTCTTTCTGAAGTTCTTCTATCATCTGCTGTTGTTCCTGCATAGCCTTAATCATAGGCATCATAATTTTTTGATAGTCCATCCTATGTATACCATCTTCCCCAACGGATACAATCTTATTATCAAAATCTAGCTCTTTACTAATCTCTTTTACTTCTTGTGCAAGGAGTCCAATTTCATGGAGCATATTTTTAGATGTACTAGAAGAAGAATTAAAATAATCACTTACTTTCATTTTCAAATACGATACTGGATTCAATTTCATAATAAAGTCTAAACCATGGGTTAGAGAAAGAATATTTTCTTTGAGTCGTGCATCTGATGTGTTAATGGTTGCATTAGCGTACAATACTGCATCACCATCTTCAGCGGCATATACACGAGTCACATCAGCATTTCCCAATGTAACTGAGTTGTTTACCTGTCCTGTTGCTCCATAGCCTATCACAATTTGATTAGAAGCGTTATTGGCACTAGGATCTGCATCATATCCAATAATCACGTTATCAGAACCTGTTGTTATTACATCTCCTGCAAAAGTTCCACTTGCTGTGTTTTGTTTTCCCGTAGTGTTTAAATATAAAGCACCATATCCACTTGCTGTGTTCTGATATCCCGTAGCGTTTAAATATAAAGCTCGATATCCAATTGCTGTGTTATAAATTCCTGTAGTGTTTGCATATAAAGCATAGAATCCACTTGCTGTGTTAGAATATCCTTCAGTGTTATATCTTAAAGCATAATGTCCAGTTGCTGTG
>Ga0208766_1001396_pt1 | contig 12841 bp, 11 predicted proteins | sample ETN01SmetaG_3_FD_185792 | JGI IMG/M metagenome (GOLD analysis project Ga0208766, IMG submission 185792) | Marine microbial and viral communities from oxygen minimum zone, Eastern Pacific Ocean - ETNP2014F12-01SV263 (SPAdes) (version 2) | ecosystem: Environmental > Aquatic > Marine > Oceanic ...
ATTCTGTAACATCTCTATTTTTTTCATCTGTCCTTTCAAATATTGAAATAAACTCATGGAAGCTGGATAAAGTAGGGCTTATATCATCCTCTAATTTATTAATTATGTTTTTAGCTTTTAGATATGAGGGATTTTTTTGATGATAGTGCTCAAGTTGAATTAACAAACAATTTTTTAAAGAAGTTGCACCTATTCCAATTGGATCCAAATGTTGTATTTTATGTAATACAGCAAATATTTCTTGAAATGTTATTTCTAAATTTTTTCTTAATAGGAGGAATAAATCTTCTATATTTTCAGTAAAAAAACCAGCATCATTTATATAGTCTATTATATTATATGCAATAAACTGATCATTTGAATTCAATGAAGACAATCTTATTTGCCACATGAGGTAATCTCGCAATGACTGTGGTTTACTGGATAGTTGTTCAAAAGCATCAAGTTTTTTAATATCACTCCCTTCATTATTATAAATAGAAGATAAAGTTGGCGCTTCAGATGTAATTTCTGTTAACTCGGAAGAATTTTCATTTTCAAGGAATGGGTTTGTAAGTATTTGTTCATCTATTTCTTTTTGTAGCTCTAATGAATTTAATTGTAGTAATTTTATTGCTAGTTGGATTTGAAGGGTCATAGCTAATTTATTATTTAGAGAGAGGTTTTGTTTGAATTTAATATTCATAATTTAAAACTATCACCTAGATATACATTTTGAACAAGTTTGTTTTTAATAATTGAAGATGGTTTTCCAAAAGCTATAGGTTTTCCATCACTTAAAATATATGCCTCATTACATACTTTAAGTGTTTCTCTTACATTATGATCAGTAATAAGTACCCCAATATCTGAACTTATTAATGTTTTTATTATTTTTTGTATTTCTATAACTGACAATGGATCAATTCCCGCAAAAGGTTCATCTAATAGTAGAAATTTTGGTTCTATTGCAAGTGCTCTAGCTATTTCAACACGTCTTCTTTCTCCGCCAGATAGGCTTGCTCCCACACTATTTAATATATTTTCAATTTGTAGTGTTTGTACTAATTCATCAAATTTTTTTACCCTAGCATTGTTGTTAGTTTGTTTTCGTGTTTCTAATATTGCCATTATATTTTCTCGAACTGTTAAGTTTCTAAAAATTGATGCTTCTTGTGGCAGATAGCTTATTCCTAGATCAGATCTCATGTGCATTGGAATATTGGTTATTTCTTCATCATCAATCATAATTATACCGCCATTACATCTAATTAAACCAACAAGCATATAAAACGTTGTTGTTTTCCCAGCTCCATTTGGCCCTAATAAACCAAGCACTCTTTTGGTTGTTAAAGTTATGTTCACAGCATCAACAACAAATTTATCACCATATTTTTTTGATAAGTTTTGACAGATTAATTTTGACATTATATTTTTAGTTGGCTTTTTTGGTTTTAAGTATCGTTTTAACTCTTTCTTTTATATTTGATTTATCATTGGTTTCTTTCATTAATAAAATCCATGTTTTTTTTTCAAGATTATATATCATTTTTTCGCCTTGCAGATGTTCACTTCCTTTATCAGTATAAGATATTCTTTTAGCTTTTGATAAAATTTTAATATGGCCATTTTTTAAATCAGCAATTACCCCTTCTCCCGTTGTTGTCGAATCAGGAGTAACTATTGTAGCAAATTTTTCTGTTTCTATTATTTCTTTATTTGGATATATTATTGCGGTAGATGTTTTAATTTGCGCCTCATTATTATTGTTATTATCAAACTTATCAAATACTACATTACCAGTTAGATAAATAGATTTGAAGAATGAATCTGGATCTAATGCATGCTCTGCGGTAATAGTCCAAGACTCTGTTTCTGTTGATTGTATTCTCATTTCAGGTTTCCAAACTTCAGATCTTGGGTTATTAGGAAATTTCTCTAGTCTAACTCCATTAAGAGTCCAATATAATTGCCCATTTTTATCTGTTTTTGTCATGACAAAATTATTTAAATAATGATTAGAAACAGTAGAATTCTTGTCGAAAACATTATGATCAAGTGCGCTGGATAATATATATTCAATAACAATTAACACAAAAAAAACCAACACTATTGATAAGATATTTTTATCTATCATTGGCTTAATTTTATCTATTATGGGTTTAATTTTATCTATTATGGGCTTGATTTTGGAATTATTTTTTAACATTTTATTCTTTTGCTAAAATAATTAGATCACATACATCTCTAACTGCACCATACCCACCTTTTCTTGGTGTTACCCAATGAGCATGACTAGATAAATTATTATAATTGGCATTTGGAACAGTTATAGCTAACCCAACTTCTTTCATCAATGGTATGTCTACGATATCGTCCCCTACAAAACATACATCTTTTAGATTAAATTTTTGTGCAAAAGTATTATGGAATTCCTTAAGTTTATCTTTTGAGTTTTGAATAATTCTTTTACAACCTAAGTCATTTCCCCTATGGTCTACAGCTTTTGAGTATCTCCCACTAATTATAGCTATTTCAATACCAATATTTTTAAGTAACATCATACCATGGCCGTCTTGAGCATAAAATTTTTTTGACTCAATATTATCTTCGGAGATATAAATACCTCCATCACTTAATACTCCGTCAACGTCTAAAATTAATAATTTTATATTTTTAGCTTTTTTTATAATTTCTTCGTCAATTGAATTCATATAATTTACATAATCCTTATATATCATTATTCTATACCCGCCTTAAGTATTTGATTGAGGGTTAAAAGACCAGATAATGTTTTGTTTTTATTTTTAACTATCAAGCATGTTATTTCTCTTTCCTCCATAATATTAAGTGCTTCTGCAGCAAGAATATCAGTTGTTACAGTAATTGGATTTTTACTCATAACATTTTTAAGAATTAAACTCCTTACGTCTCCAAATTTTTTTAGTGTTCTTCTTAAATCCCCATCAGTAAATATGCCAGTAACTTTTTTATCTTTATTGAGTGCTATTACAACTCCATAATTATATTTACCAATCACATTGATTGCTTTAGTTAGTTTTGACATCTCATCAATAACTGGCATTTTTGTTTTAAACATTATATCAACAGATTTTTTTAACAACCTTTTACCTATCTCTCCCTGAGGGTGAGATTTTGCAAAATCTTTCGAAGTAAATCCCCGGCATTCTAATAAAGTTATAGCGAGTGCGTCAGATATACCTATAGCAGTTATAACACTAGATGTAGGAGTAAGATTTAAAGGACATGCTTCAACATTCACCCCAGAATCTATCACAATGTCTGATGATTTAGATAGGGTTGATAATTTAGAGCCTGTTATTGTGATGATAGTAATCTTTAACAATTTTAACAGAGGAAGCATAAACATTAATTCTTTAGTTTCTCCTGAATTTGAATAAAAAATTACTATATCATTTTTAGTTATTGCCCCCATATCCCCATGAAGTGCATCGGCCGCATGCATAAATATTGACGGAGTTCCGGTACTTGATAGGGTGGCAGCTGCTTTAGCAGCTATATGACCAGATTTACCCAGCCCTATTGTTACAACTTTTCCTTTGCAGAATAATATAGAGTCACATGCCTTTATAAATTCTTTATTTATTTTATCTGCAATTCTTATTAGAGACTTACCTTCAGATTTTATAACTTTTTTTGCTATTAGAATTTTATTTATTTTTTTCATATACTAAACCCATATAAATTCATTTGATAAATTATAAAAGAGGTCAGAAGTATTATGCCCATACTTTTAACAAAGTAGCTATTATAATTTTTAGCAACAATAACTAACGCTAGTGTTGTCGTAGATATCATAATGATGTCTCTTATGACATCTTTTCTTGTTAAAAGTTCTAATGAGGAAGTATTTAACAAAGTTTCTATTAACCCAATTAATCCCATTACGATTGCAATATTAAATATATTTGATCCTAAAATATTGCCAATCACAAAGTCTACATTTTTTTTCCTTATTGATTCCATGCTTGCCGCTAATTCAGGTAAACTTGAACCAATGGCAGTTATAGATAAACCCAATACATAATTTGATATACCTATATAGCTTGCAAAGCCACGAGCACCCATTAGAAATAATTCAGTACCTGCTAATAGTACGCTAAGACTAAGTGTTAATAGAAATAAAAGATAATAAATATTATCTTTATTTGTCCACACATCTTTCCTTTCTCTTTTCTTTAAAGATTTTTTATACCATATTACAAATAATAGTAATGACATTAACAAAACCATTGACTCATAAAAATCTATTTTACTATCCCAAAGAATAGGAATAAGTAGAATTATATAAAAAACTAGATATTTAAAAAAAATTATAGTTTCATGGTTAACGGTATTTTTGACATCATCTTTATTTATTTTTACAAACAGTAAACTTAACGCAAACACAAATGCTATATTCGATATATTTGAACCTAACGCATTACCTATAGCAATATTTGATGCAGATTTTATTGTTGATAATATTGTGATAAATATTTCAGGGCTTGATGTAGCTAGACCTATAAATATAAAGCTTGATATAAAATGAGAAATATTCAGATTGGCTGATAAGCGCCCCGTATAAGAGACCAATAAATTTGCGCCTAAACCTATTAATACAATACCAAGAAAAAACTGCAAAAAGATAATGCTAGACATAAAAGAAACTTATATGAAGTTTAATAGTCCACCTCTTGAACGTCTATCTCAAATTCTTCGGCATTTTCACCATCCCTAACTAGAGACTCTCTCCTTTGTAGATACGACTCTCTTATAAATATATATTTATCTTTAGCAGCAGCATCCAAAATTTTTGTCGCTCTAAGTAGTTTTGCACGTGCATCTACAGCATCTATTGCTTGCAAACCCTGTCTTTCCTCATGATGAAGTTGTTCAACTGGAGACATCTCATAGTCTACAAGAAGGCTAGGACCATCCCTAAAAGATGAAGGACCTAAAAATGGTAAAACTAAATAGGGACCATTCGGTATTCCCCAAAAGCCTAAAGTTTGACCAAAATCCTCTTTATTTTTTTTAAGACCCATAGGAGTTGCTACATCAAATATACCAAAAATACCCAGCGTACTATTTATGGCAAATCTTGCCGTATCATGGGTTGCTTGACCAAATTTTAATTGCAATACATCGTTAGCAATTGTACTAATTTCACCAATATTGCTGAAAAAATTTGAAACACCCGTTTCAACTGGATCTGGAGTGATATATTTATAACCTTCAGCAACAGGTTTAAAAATATTTTCATCAACTACCTCGTTAAATTCAAATATTGCTCTATTTATAGGCTCTAATGGGTCATTTTCTTCTGCTCGTATATCTGCAGAGGCAAATAAAAATGCTAGGGTAATAATAACCGAAAATATAACGTTTACCTTATTTAGCGAGTATTTTGTCCCAGTATTTGACATAATAGTATTTTGTTTAGTGGATAATTTTAATATAATTTATATTAACATAAAATAATGAAAATTTTTAAACACATAATTGGCTTTTTGTTAATCATACCACTGTTAACATTTGGCTCTACAGATACAACGCCAGATGGTTTTTTAAGGGATAGCGTTAAAGAAGTATCATTGTTTATCAACGAGAATAAAGAACAATTAGATAAAGACGATACTTTTCTTAGAGATAAGATGAATCAAATAGTAATACCTAAACTAAATATTTTATTAATGTCTAAGATTGTTCTAGGAAAAAAGAATTGGGTGTCAAGTAGCAGCGATCAGAAGAAACAATTTCAAGAAGCATTTAAAGGGTTAATGGTGAGAACGTATATGAAGTCTTTGACTACATTTGATGGAGAAAAAATGCAATTTTTGCCATACAAGCCAGGAAAAAGAGCAGATGTAGCAAAAGTAAAATCTGTTTATTTGCTTTCAGAAGGAGAGTTGCCGGTAAACTACAGGCTAAAATTAAACGATGCCAAATGGAGGGTTTTCGATATTATAATTGACGGAGTTAGTTTGTTAAAGAACTATAGATCGGATTTTAGAGACCACATTGAAAGAGATGGTATTGATTCACTTATCAGCGAATTAAAAGCAAAAAAATAAATTCTAATCAAAAAGGTCTAAAGTTTAAGATAAGCTTTGGAAGCAACGTCAATACTGCAAGTAAAGCTATCATCATTGCAAGACCAATTAGTAAACCAAATATAATAGTTGGAATAAAGTTAGATAAAACTAAAATTGAAAAACCAAATATAATAGTAATGCTTGTAAAAAATATTGCTCTTCCAATGCTATCATGTGAATTATATAATGCTGTTTCATAATTTTTGGTTAAGTAAAATTCTTCACGAAATCTATATATATAATGTATGCTATTGTCAACCGCTATACCGATTGTAATTGCAGCAATTGTAATTGTCATCATATCTAATGGTAATTTAATTAAGCCCATTAAACCTAATACAAAAGTTGCTGCGAGTAAATTTGGAATGATTCCAATAAATGACAGTAAAGCTGATTTAAATAAAATCATAAACATAATAGTTATACCCAACATTACAAACCCTAAAGATAATATTTGTGACTCAAATAAACTTTGAAGCATATTGTTATACAATATAAGTATACCAGTTAAAAAATATGATTCTTTTTTAAAACCTAGTTGATGCTCTATATCATAATTGATTTTTTTGATTAACTCATTTCTTCTTAAATCGTCTTTTGAATCTAAAACTCTAACACTTATTCTTGCCTCATTGTTTTCAATTGAAACATACGGGTTTACAGCCATTTCTTTAATTTCATCAGGAGCTCTTTTATATAATAAAGCCATTTCTAAACTATCAAGCTTATTGTCATCATTAATTTTTTCAGCAACACGAATAGTAGAAACTAGCGATAGTACTTTTCCAATTTCAGGCAAACCATCCAAATAGTCATGTATCAACTTTATCTTGTCTACCTTCCTTACTTTAAACCATTCAGAGTCTGATGGCTCTTCATCATCAAGCAGGTCATTTCCAAAATCATCTTCCTCAATTAAATATTTTGATTTTTCTTCAAATTTTATTATTATATCTAAAGGAGTTGTGCCACCTAATTTGTCATCAATTTGTTTCATCCCTTTATAGATCTCTGTATTACTCTTAAAATAATTTATAAAACTATTTTCAACTCTTAATTGTGAAACACCAAAAAGCGTTATTAGCAAAAGAGATAAACTAAGACCAATAACATAGCGACCATTATTAATAGTAAAGTTGGCAAGGCTTTTTGTAAATTTAAATTCTTTATTTTCGTTGTTATTTTGTGTTACTTCCTTTTTTAATAAACATAAAATACAAGGCAGAAGTAAAAAAGAAGTGAGAAAAGTAACACTTAAACCTAATATCATCATATATCCAAAATCTATCACAGGTTTAATATCGCTAAAAACTAATGACGCAAAAGCAACTATGGTTGTTAAAGCTGTGTAAAGACAAGGCCACACCATTTTTTCAGTTGTAAGACAAACTAATTTATATTGAGTAACAGATGAAAGTTGACACAATTGTTTATAGCGCACTATGAGATGTATATTCATTGAAAGAGTTAAAATCAACATTAAGGATATAAAATTAGAAGATATTACAGTAACCTGCCAATTCATTAATCCTAATAAACCTATCATAATAATGACCGCGTAAGCGCAACTTAGCAAAGGAAGGATAACCCATTTTAAATTTCTAAAAATTATTATTAAGGTCGTAACAATAAATATAAAAACACCAACACCAAAATTAATTAAATCACTCTTTACATATCCAATCATATCATCCGCAATCATTGGGATTCCTCCCATTCTAATTTCTACATCATGATCATTCTCAAAATTAGTTTTAATTAATCGGATGTTTATTAACATGTTATGCATATTTTCATCATGCATATATTTTAGTTGTTCATATTCTTTTTTAACCTTTTCAAGATACACTGATTCTTCTTCAGACATTTCATCTTGTAATTCTTTAGTAATAAGACTTGTCTTTATCTTACTTAACTCTGTTAATTCTTTATTATTTTTAAATGTGACTTGTAAAGCAGTTGTTTCCCCATCTTCGCTAATAATTAAATTTTTATAAATAGGACTGCTAAGAATCTCTTCCTCAGCTTTTTCAACATCAACTTCTTTTGACAATATATTTGGTACATTATTAACTAATTCAACGATAGGAATATCAGAGCTCTCAACCAAAGGAACATCTACAAGTGATATAATTGAATTTACCCCATTAATTTTAAGTAGTTTAGATTTTAATTTTTTTATTAAACTTAAATTTTTATCATCAAATACTGACCCAGTTTTAGGCGTGTAAGTTAAAACTATAAATTCTTTTGTTTCATATCTTTCGACAGTATCTCTATACAACATTAAGTCTTTATCATTTTCGAGTATCAGAGAATCTGCTGATGCATCAAGTTTAAAGTTGGTTATAAATAATGACATTACAGCTAGCACTATCATTAAAGATACTATGACTTTTTTTGGATTATTTAATATTTGATTGAAATATAACTTTGAAATAATTTTATTCATGGCATTATTCTCTATAAGATTTTAGAATATCGAATCAAAGAAGTATTTAAAAGACAAATATGGATAAATTAATAATTAAGGGTATGAAACCCATAAAAGGCGAGGTATCAGTTTCAGGCGCAAAGAATGCTGTCTTGCCAATGCTGTGCGCCTCTGTAATGGTATCAGAGGGCTGCGTTACTATAAAAAATGTCCCACATCTTCATGATGTTACCACCACTGTCAGATTACTTAACCAAATGGGAGTAACTATAACCATGGATGAAGAAATGAATATAGAGCTTGATACATCCACAATGGATAATTTTTATGCGCCGTATGATTTAGTCAAAACCATGAGAGCATCTATATTGGTCTTAGGTCCGCTTCTTGCTAAATTTGGTTCTGCTAAGGTGTCTTTGCCTGGAGGTTGTGCGATTGGAACTAGGCCAGTTGAGATGCATCTTAATGCTCTTGCTAAGATGGGTGCAAAAATTGATATAAACAATGGATATATAAGCGCCAGCTGCAACCAACTAATTGGATCGGATATTACTTTCCCCCAAATCACGGTTACGGGTACTGAAAATTTATTAATGGCATCAAGTCTTGCAAAGGGGAAAACTGTTATATCTAATGCGGCAAAAGAACCTGAAGTTGTAGATTTGGCTAACTTTTTAAACCTTATGGGAGCATCAATCAAGGGAGCGGGTACAGATGTTATTGAAGTTGAAGGCGTTGATACATTAAAAGGCATAGCATATAGTGCTTTGCCTGATAGAATTGAAGCAGGCACTTTTCTTGTAGCGGCAGCTATTACCGGAGGGAAAATAACTATTAAAAATGCAATTCCATCTCATGTTGAAATAGTTATAGAAAAGTTAAAAGAAGCAGGAGCTGAAATTACCACAACTGAATCTACAATATCTTTAGATATGAAAGGAAATAGACCGAGGTCTGTAAATATTGAGACAGGACCTTATCCTTTATTTCCAACTGATATGCAAGCACAATTAACAGCTTTAAATTCAATAGCATCCGGAATGAGCACTATAAAAGAAAATATTTTTGAAAATCGCTTTATGCACGTTCAGGAAATGTCTAGAATGGGGGCAGATATTAAACTGAATAACAATTGCGCTATAGTGACAGGGAGGACAGAATTAGTAGGAGCCTCAGTTATGGCCACAGATTTGAGAGCATCTGCTAGTTTAATTTTAGCAGGCCTTGCTGCCAAAGGAGTAACCGAAGTTGAAAGAATATACCATATCGATAGAGGGTATGATTGTATAGAAGAAAAGCTGAGACAATTAGGCGCAGACATATTAAGAATGCCAATGTAAAAATATATGAAAAAATTATTATTAGCTATATCAAAAGGAAGAATACTTGAAGAGGCACTTGAGTTATTAGAAAAATTTAATATTAAGTGTTTAGAATCACCTCACGCTTCGAGAAAATTAATTATTGAAACCAATTTAAAATTTTTAGACATTATGATTGTTAGAGCTAGTGACGTACCTGTTTATATAGAATCTGGAAAAGTTGATCTTGGCATAGTAGGAAAAGATACTTTATTAGAAACAAGCGCAAACAGTCATTTAAGATTAAAGGATTTAAATATTGCAGCATGCAAGCTTGTTATAGCGGGAAAAAAAGGAAAAATACTAGCAAGTAATATGAAAGTTGCAACAAAATACCCCATGATAACGAAAAAATTTTTTCAGGATAAAGGTTTGCCATGTTCAGTATTAAAATTATATGGATCTATTGAATTAGCTGCAGTATTAGGTTTATCAGATGTGATTGTAGATTTAGTAGAAACGGGCCAAACACTCAAAGACAATGGATTGGTAGAGTTGCAATTAATTGAGAAAATTACATCATTGCTAATTGTTAATAAAACTTCATATAAAATAAATAGACAACATATTGATCATTTCTTGAACAAAATAAATTAAATATAAAATGACTATAAACAAGAAAACAGATGATCTAAAAATTTCTTCAATGAAGGAATTAGTATCTCCTATTGATATAATTAATGAAATACCAATGACTGAGAAAGCTACAGAGACGGTTGTAGAATCTAGAAGGCAGATTATTGATATAATTAATAAAAAAGATAATAGATTATTAATGGTGGTAGGACCATGCTCCATTCATGATGTTGATGCTGCCACGGAATATGCAAATAGATTATTATCCATAAAGAATAAAGTATCAAAAAATATATTAATTGTTATGCGAGTTTATTTTGAAAAACCAAGAACTGTTGTTGGTTGGAAAGGACTTATAAATGACCCTGACTTAGATAATAGTTTTAATATAAATAAAGGAATTAAAATAGCACGTAGTTTATTGTTGGATTTAGCAGAAAAGGGTATGCCGGCAGGACACGAATATTTGGATTTAATTAGTCCACAATATATTTCAGACTTAATTTGTTGGGGAGCTATTGGCGCTAGAACTACAGAAAGTCAAAGTCATAGAGAGTTAGCATCAGGATTATCTTGTCCCGTAGGTTTTAAAAATGGAACAGATGGAGGTATACAAATTGCAATTGATGCTATAAAAGCTGCCAGTAAACCACATAATTTTTTATCTGTTACGAAAGAAGGAAAGTCAGCAATATTTTCAACTAAAGGTAATCTTGATTGCCATGTAATTTTAAGAGGTGGCAAGAATGCTAATTATAAATTTGAAGATGTAGAGAATGTTTCAAAGACACTTGTTAAGAATTCTTTAAATAACAGTATTATGGTAGACGCTAGCCATGCAAACAGTCAAAAAGACTATAAGAAGCAAAGAATAGTTATTCAAGATATAGTTAATCAAATCTTAAATGGAAACACTTCTATTTGTGGTGTTATGTTAGAAAGTAATATTGTTGAAGGAAGACAAGATGTAAACAAGAAAGAAAATCTTGTTTATGGACAAAGCATTACTGATGCATGTATTGGATGGGATGAAACAGAGTTATTAATTAATAAAATTTCGGAAGCAATTGATAAAAGAACATAGACATGCGATTTAATACTTTAAAATTAAATACAAAAGAAAAGGATTTTGAAAAAAAATTTCTAAATAGAATTAGAATTAAAAATACTATTAATACAAAAGCTCAAAATGAAGTTTCTAGGATCATCTCAAATATTCAAAAGAAAGGAGATAAATCTTTAGTTTCATATATTTCCAAACTCGATAATTTTAAAATCAAAAATATAAAAGAAATTATAGTTTCTAAAAAGGATATAGCGCAAGCTTACAAACATGTATCAAAAATCCAAATAAATAATTTAAAGAAAGCTGTAAAGAGAATTACTAATTTTTCAAAAAAACAACTAAGTTCAAGTTGGTCATTTTCAAAAGACAATACTGTGTTAGGAGAAAAAATAACCCCAATTAACTCTGTTGGTATTTATGTTCCGGGTGGAAAAGCTTCTTATCCATCAACAGTATTAATGAATACACTTCCCGCTAAAGTAGCTGGAGTAAGAAAAATTTTTATGGCTAGCCCAATAAATAATATTGAAGATCATGCTCTTGCTATTGTTGCAGCTGATTTATGTGGTGTTGATAAGATTTTTCGCATGGGAGGAGCTCATGCCATTGCATCTTTAACATATGGAACTAAAAATATTCCTGCTGTAGATAAAATAGTTGGACCTGGAAATATTTATGTATCATTAGCAAAAAAAAATGTATATGGAGATGTTGGAATAGATAATATTGCAGGACCTTCAGAAGTTGTGATCATAGCAGATAAATACAATAATCCTGATTGGGTTGCATTAGACTTGTTTTCTCAGGCAGAGCATGATGAGCTTGCTCAACCAATATTAATATCAAATAATCAAAAATTTATTGATGATGTTGAGCTATCAATTAAAAAATTATTGCCATTACTTTTGAGAAAAAAAATTATTACTAAATCTTTTAAATCAAGAGGAATGTTTATTAAAGCAAATAGTAATAGTGAAATTTCTGACATTGTTAACAAAATTTCCCCAGAGCATCTAGAAATAATGACAAAAAATTATAAAAGTTTTTTAAAAACGATTAATAATGCAGGAGCTATATTTCTTGGTCAATATAGCCCCGAAGTTTTTGGAGATTATTGTGCAGGACCTAATCATGTATTGCCAACATCTGGTTCAGCAAAATTTTCATCTCCTTTAGGCGTATATGATTTTCAAAAAAGATCTAGCATTATAAATATTTCAAAGAAAACAGCTAAAGAACTCAGCAAGATTTCTGTTTCTCTAGCATTAGCAGAAGGTCTTCAGGCACATGCGCTAGCTGCAAAATT
>Ga0208766_1001397_pt1 | contig 12840 bp, 6 predicted proteins | sample ETN01SmetaG_3_FD_185792 | JGI IMG/M metagenome (GOLD analysis project Ga0208766, IMG submission 185792) | Marine microbial and viral communities from oxygen minimum zone, Eastern Pacific Ocean - ETNP2014F12-01SV263 (SPAdes) (version 2) | ecosystem: Environmental > Aquatic > Marine > Oceanic ...
GCGGGCGTTCTTGATCTTCTTGCCATCCTTGTTGGCCACAGCGTTGGTAAACTCCACGTCATAGGTCTGCCATTGGAGGGGAGGCAGGCACATGTTTACGATGGGATCGGCCTTGGTGTAAACGCCACCACATTCGTTGTTGCGTCCCTCCAGTCCGAATGAATCAAGAATTTGCACCTCAAAATGGTCCACCTGGTAAAAACCGCTGTTACCTCGGCCTTGCCCCCGTGCAGCAGGCTTAAAGGGGAGCAGGAATTCCATATGCATGGTATAATTCTGAAATTTACGAGTGGTTTTGATATCGCGCCCATCAGTGTTGAGTAGCTTGGTTTTTCCATCCACACGACCTCCCTGCCATTCGGTTTTTCCGGAACCATCAAAGAGCACAGTTGCGCCTTTGGGGGGCTTGGTTCCCATCGTGGAACTTTTGCGGACGGTACGTTTGAGTTCAAAAGATTTTTTGCCATGTTTGCCGGTCATTTTTCCATTTTCAATGATGGCCGAACTACCTTCTTTGTGTCCTTTGGGGGGGAATTGGCTGGTGGCACTGAATTCGTTGGCTTTACCTCCAAGGTAGCGCCGGTTTCCTTCAGCGGCATTGAAGGCGGCTTTTTTGCCATCAAGTTTACCGCTCAGGAGAGTGCGTTCTTCACCGCGTTCCCAACTTGCTCCAGGTAATCCTCCAGGGTATAGAATGGCCTGAAATTCCCCGTTCCCCAAGGCGATGACTTGAGCGCCAAAATCACACCCACAAGACAACTCGCCGAGGTATTCCCCCTGGATTTGAAAATCCGCAGGCAAAGTCTTGTCTTTTGTGTCGGTCCATAAACCCTGTGCAGCAGTGGCTGCCATGCTCAGGGTTATTCCAAGAGAGAGAAAGGTCTTCTTCATAAGAGAGTCACAGAAAGGTAGGGAATTGCCCGTGTTTGGCAAGACCGAGAAATGAAATGATCAGGAAATAATCTCCTTTACCACATGGCCGTGCACGTCGGTCAGGCGAAAGTCACGACCGTCGTAACGGCAGGTGAGTTTTTCGTGGTCGAGGGGGTATTCTGATTATTTCAGGAAGACTATGGTGCGTTCTGTAGCAGACGCTTTGAGGTAAATGGCACAGGCATCCAGATTGGCGTGTAATAGCTTGGCGGATTGATCTGAAACGGTAACCTGCCATTTGGGATCATAAGTGCTATTCAAGAGTAATACTGTATTATGGTCTACGGCAGGAATCTTCATAATTACTTGCTGGTCATCTAAAGCAATAAGTTGCACCGGTGGCAATTTCACGGTGAAGGATGGACGTTGAGTTGCGGGAATATTCTCTTCACGAATGACGACCTGAATCTGAGGGACGAACCCCGGACTAAAGAGAATTTCCCGGGCGGTTTCTGCATTAACCTCATCTTGCCAGTCTGAGTAGAGCTTTGCTCGCGGGAGGGCTCCCTTGAACTCCATTAGTGCCAGAGTTCCATTAGGTGATTCGCGCAATTTAAGTCCAGACTCTTCCGATCCGGGGTCAATGGCAAGCAAAGCGGCGGATTCGAATCTTTTCTGAACCGGATCGATCACAGCATTGATTGCATTGATGTAAAGGGGGCGGTATTCGACTTTGAATTTGCTATGAATAAATTGGCTGGTGACTGGGTTGCCGGTTTGGGCAATCAGATATCGGGTGCTGGTGAGTTCCCAATAACGTAATATGTGATTCGGTTGGGTCAATTTGATGTCCGGGAGCGTGATTTCTACCCCTGATCGCTTCAGTTGATCTAGCAGGCCTTGTTCGGTCATGTCTCTGACCAGTTTGATTTGTTCGTGAGATGCCAGTTGTTGCAGGCGCTGATTGGCGATCTGATAGGTAGCTCTCAGTACTTCCTGGTCACCATTGCTTTCCAGAATAGGGCGGCTTCCGGCAAAAGTACTAAAGTGTGCAAGTGCCGATTGATTTACTTCTCCTTGTGTAGCTCCAATAATTTGTTTGGCTGCACCGATAAATGCCTTAAGTTTTTCGGTGTCGGCATACTGGCTCATGTCATCCATAAACTGCGAGGTCAGTTGATATTGACGTTTGGATTGAAACTGGCCCGGGTTCAATTTTACCGGCGCGAAACATTGGTCAGCAATCAGGGTATCAAGCCCGTTGAAGTTTTCCATCACTGCTAGGCGATCGATTCCATTTGTGATCGCTGAGGCAGGATTGTCAGGGGTGGACCACTCGAATACAGGTTGAATGGGGCCATCGGATGCTTGCCTCTTGAAGAATACAATTAACACAACCAGCAGCAGGATAAGGGTTCCCGCCCCCTTGTATAAAAGAGCTCTCCCTCGACTGTTGGAAAAACTAGGCACGGGTTCCAAGTAACAGATAATTTGATTCCAAGAAAGCTTTTGCTGAGCCCTCTTGAGAGGTACACTCTCAGGCATGAACCATGTTTTCAGGATGATGCTGATTCTGTTTGCTGGAGTGAGTGTCCTGTCGGGGAAAGAAGCAAAGATTGTTGTGACTCCATTGGATTTGCCGGCAAAAGGTAAATCCGGTTTTCAATTGCTCTCCGCCCAGGTAACAGGTTTATTTCCAAAGGGTAGATACGTGCCCCTTAAGGACGTACCCATTCGTGAGACTGGGCATTCAGGTCTGGCCGCAGGTGATGTCAATGGAGACGGGTTGGTGGACCTATATGTATGCGGCATGGAACAAGCTCATGCGCTTTATATCAATAAGGGTAATTGGAAGTTTGAGGATCAAACTAAATCTGCAGGGGTCACCTGTTCAGGTTGGCGCTTAAGTGGGGCGGTTTTTGCCGATGTGGACGGAGATAAGGACTTGGATTTGGTGCTAACCTCTTTACTTGATGGGCGGAACTTCATGTACCTCAATGATGGGCAGGGCCGGTTCACTGAAAACCGGGAAGTAGGATGGGTTTACAATCCGCGAGGAGGAACCGTGTCCGCGGCATTTGCCGATGTGGATGGGGATGGGGATTTGGATATGTATACGACAGGGTTTGTTAAAGTGTTTCTGAATCAGGAACTCGATATGGACTATGCCTTGGAAATCCAAAAACTGGGTCTTCAAGCCGTTGAGAAAAAACGTATCCCTCCCGAAATCTTTTGGGAGTACTATGATATCGATGGGAAATCCCACATTAAGGGTTTGTTCAAGAGTGAGGATGCGGGGACTCAGATGCGCCCGGCATATATGGAGGATCAGTTGTACCTCAACAACGGGAAAGGTGGGTTTGCCGCGGTCTCTGATCGGGAACGGCGTTTTGTGGATTATCAGGGCCGCATGATGAAGCGCCCACGTGATCCCAGCCATGAGGCTCTTTTTCGGGATATAGATGGAGACGGGGATCCCGATTTATACGTCACCGCTGATTTTGCCAATCCGGATCGGTTGTGGTTTAACGATGGCCGCGGATATTTTCGCCAAGCTCATCCGCAGGCCATACGACGAACCAGCCAATTTTCCATGGGCATGGACTTTACTGATGTTAATCGTGACGGACACGTCGACTTTTTGACGGCGGACATGTTGAGTCGATCCCATAAACGGCGAAAGACACAGATGGGAGATATGATTGTCACCGAAGCAGGCATTGGCCTCATCAACAATCGTCCGCAAATCATGCAAAACACGCTTCAACTGGGCCGGGGAGATAGCACCTGGGTCGAGGTGGCTCAACTATCGGGTCTGAAGGCCACCGAATGGTCCTGGGGAGTGAGTTTTACGGATGTCGACTTGGATGGTTATGAGGATCTTATCGTGTCTACAGGGATGACCCGTGACTTTATGGATTCAGATTCTCAAAAAAGGGTGGTTGCTGCGGGTCGTGATACCAACAAGCTTGAAGATCTGCTTCTGACTCGCCAGTGGTTTCCAAAGTTACCCACACAAAACGTGGCTTACCGAAACAAGGGAGACCTGACCTTTGAATATAAGAGCGATGATTGGGGATTTACAACCGAGGCCGTGAGCGGAGGCTTGGCGCAGGCTGACTTTGATGGGGACGGAGATTTAGATTTGATTTTCAACAATTGGACTTCACCGCTGGAGGTTTACCGTAATGAATCGGTTGCTCCACGTGTGGCGGTTAAATTGTTGGGTCGTGCAGAAAATTCCCAGGCAATCGGTGCTAAGGTAAGACTGTTGGGAGGACCTGGAGGCCCGGCACCCATGGAGCAGGAGATAGTCTGTGGTGGAGGGTATGCCTCAGGAAGTGACACCCTGCTGGTTTTTGGTACCGGCAAGGTGACGGACACTCTCCAGCTGGAAATCATTTGGCGGTACAACGAGCAGTTGCGTCGTACGTTAATTAAAAACGTAAAGCCAAACCATTTATATTCGGTTGAAGAGCCCATTAATAACGAGCCATACAAAATTCCAGTGATGATCCCCCGTCCTCCCTTGTTTGTGCCGGCTGATCATCTGCTTAAATCCCTCACGATTCGTAGTTCGGATGGATCTGCTCAAAAGGCTTGGGTTAAACACAATGAATCGCTGTTTGATGATTTTGAGTATCAGTCACTTTTGCCCAATCGATTTAGCCAGCTGGGGCCAGGGATTGCCTGGGCGGATTTGAATCAGGATGGTTGGGATGACCTTATTATTGGATCAGGCAGTAAGGGGGAATTGATGGTGCATATGAGTAATCAGGATGGTAGTGGGTTCATTGGCCAGCGCGGGCCAATGAATCAACTGGACCAAACCGGGTTGCTTATAATGACCGCCAAGGATGGGGGAGATGCGCCTCTCATCGTGGTTGGCCAGTCCAATTATGAACAGCCTGGTAAGGAGTTTGAAAAGCCGGCATCCGTGTTGGGTTTTTCGGCCGGTCAAAACCTTACTCAATCAGATTTGTTATCCGGATCACTGGCCACCACCGGTCCATTGGCTGCAGCTGATGTGGATGGAGATGGGGACTTGGATTTATTTGTGGGTGGCCGAACGGTGCCCGCACGTTATCCAGAGCCCGCCGATTCCAGATTGTTTCTCAATGATGAAGGGGGATTCAAAATCGATGAGTCCAACACCAAGGTGTTTGAGAAATTCGGGTTGGTTACTGGAGCAGTCTTTGGTGATCTCGATCAAGATGGTGATACGGATCTAGTTGTTGCCCTTGAGTGGGGGCCGGTAAAGGTGATGCGTAATGATGCAGGTAAATTTATCGACGTCACTCAGGAGTGGGGGCTTGATATCTACAAGGGTTGGTGGAATAGCGTTGCTCTGGGTGATCTTGATGGCGATGGCAGTCTGGATATTGTGGCAGGCAACTGGGGGAGGAACAGCAAGTACGAGTATTCGTATAGTTTCAAGGAGCCCCTCCGAATTACTTACAGTGATTTCGACGGAAATGGAGTCTTGGATATCGTTGAATACCACCGTGACAAGTTTACTGGAGCCTTGGTGCCGGAACGAGGGCGATCCTGCAGTACCCGGGCCATGCCTTTTATCGGCCAGCGCAATGAATCCTTTAATGTATTTGGAGAACGGTCACTCGAAGAGGTGTATGGTGAATGTTTAAAGGAAGGTACCGTTTTGGAATCCAATGTTTTGGAGCACACAGTCTTCCTTAATCGGAACAACAAGTTTGAGGCGCGTGCTCTCCCTATTGAGGCGCAGTTCGCACCGGTATTCGGACTGAATATTGCCGACTTCAATAATGATGGCAAAGAGGATGTTTTTGTTGCGCAAAACTTTTTTGCTACTCAACCTGAAACTCCCAGAAGTGATGGTGGCCGTGGGCTGTTGATGATTGGTGATGGCAAGGGAGGATTGGAGCCGATTGATGGGGTTGAATCTGGGATAGAAGTATATGGCGAACAACGTGGCTCAGCGGTAAGCGATTTCAATCGGGATGGGCGAACTGATCTGGTGATTACCCAGAATGGAGCCCTTACACGGCTCTACCAGAATAAGGAGGCGAGGCCCGGTTTACGGGTGAAAATCAATGCTGGACCGATAAACCCTACTGGGGTGGGAGCTGTTGTTCGCCTGCTTTGGGACGGCGGTGAAATGGGCCCCTCACGGTTGATTACCGCGGGCTCAGGTTACTGGTCACAGGATTCAGCCGTGCAGGTGTTGGGTTCTCCAAAGGAGACCAAACCAACTCATCTGGAAGTGCACTGGCCCGGAGGAAAAACCACCCGCACTGAAATTCCTAAAGACGCTAAGGAAATTCATGTGGGTCCTGCTGGGAAATTAATCCCATCCAAGTAAAATTTTATGGTGGGCACGCTATCGGCTATTCGCTCAGTAAGTTGTCCTTTACCAAATCGCGTGCTGCCTCAATGGGCTCGGCGCTAACGGCGACCATGCCCCAAGGTCCCTCGTGCTGGATAATTCGCATACTGCGCACCTGGATATCGGCATCTTTAAAGCGCTTGGCTACCCGAGCCAACGCACCCGGTTCATCCTTTACCCGAATGACAAAGGCATCTTCAGTAACCGCGTGCCAGCCTGAATCGCGCAAGGCATGGAGTGCCCGGTTGTAATGATCCACCGTCAGTGTCACTACACCTGTCCCCTCGATTTCCTCGGAATCAAGCGACTGAATATTGATATTGTTGTCCCCCAGTACAGCCGCAATATCGGCAGTCAGCCCGTCGCGATTTTTGGTGATGATGGTAATTTGTTTCATGATGGGTTGGAGACAATGTCGACGGCAAGTTGATCAATTTTTTCCCGTGTCACGTGAGGCATCACCATGATGTGCGCGAAATCTCCCTGAACGGCCAACTGCCACTTATCCAAAATGACCGGGGTGGGTTTTGGGAACACCACAGTGATGGCATGTGGGTTACGCCATGCATCAACACCCATATCATTTAGCCGGTCCACCGCATATTCCGCGCGTTTCAAACACTCATTAACCGTTTCCCTGAATCCCTCGACACCATGCGAGCGAATGGCGTACCAAAGCATCAGTGGCGTGATGGCGTTTCGTGAGCCGGTGATGGTGGTATCAAGTGTGCCCACGTATTCAATGCTGCGGGCAATGCGATCGACATTTTGCTTGAGGGCCAGCACGACGCCACAGGGCATGGGTGAACCAATGAACTTGTGACCACTAATGGAAAGGCTCTGGATGCCTGTAGAGAAATCAAACTGCGGTGCCCCTTCAATAAAGGGGAGAGTCATTCCGGATAGGGCGGCATCGGTGTGGATATAGGATTCGGGAATGGCCAGATTTTTCAGAATCGATTGGATACGGTTCACATCATCCACTCCTTCACGCATGGTAGTGCCGATATTGGCAAAGATAATCGGCGACACATCCCGGTGGATACGCAGGGTTTCATGCAGGTCCTCATAGTCAATTTCACCTGAAGGCAGGGAACGAATCATGATGTGAGGCATGCGCAATAGCCGCAGGTTTTTACTGACACTGTAGTGTGTATCCTGCGAGAAATATACCATACCCTCGGGATACAATTCACGTGCCAGATAGAGCCCATACAAGTTGCCTTCAGTACCTCCATTGGTCACGTAACCCCACCAATCCCCCTCGGGCGCATGTGTCAACTCGGCAAACCACTCCAGCACCTCACACTCAAACTCGCGTGTGTGCATGTGGTAGAGGCATGGAGCAAAAGGATCGCCTACGTTGTTGAGAGGATAACAGAGAAACCGGAACAGCTCGCGGTAATCAAAACCGGCAGTGACAGGATATCCGGCAAACGTCGACACCTGTTTTTGGAGGTCGCGATAAAAGACATTCAACCGGGTTCGGTCTTTACCGGACAAATTGACCGGCATTACTGCCTCAAATTTGGCTGCGGGAGCCACCATCTTTTAGCCAATATAGCACAAATACTGGAGATTTTCATGTATATCAACAGGGGGAACTAGACACGAATATGTGTCCAGTGATTGGATAAAATCCAAATGGTCATCCATCAGGAGCTAATCAAGAGGGTATGAGAATTCCCGCTAATTCAAGTAACGAAAATCCGGGTGGGTATACGTGCCGTAAAAACTTTGACGGCAGGATTTGGTCTCGTTCCTTTCGTCCCTGCGGTTAAGCAATAATCTCTTTCACCACGTGGCCGTGCACGTCGGTCAGGCGAAAGTCACGGCCATCGTAACGGTAGGTGAGTTTCTCGTGGTTCAGTCCCAGTTGATGGAGGATGGTGGCGTGCAGATCGTGCATGTGCACCTTGCCTTCCACGGCATGGTGGCCGTACTCGTCGGTGTTGCCATGGGTGAAGCCGGGCTTAAAGCCGCCGCCGGCAAGCCAGGTCGTGAAGCCATCCGGGTTGTGGTCGCGGCCAGTGCCCTTGTTTTGCGCGTAGGGCGTTCGACCAAATTCGCTGCTCCACCACACGATGGTGTCATCCAGCAGGCCACGCTGCTTGAGGTCCTGCAGGAGCGCGGCCACCGGTTGGTCACTCGCCTGGGCATGCTCCATGTGTTTGGGCAAGTCCGAATGCTGATCCCAAGAGGGATTATTTCCATTGTCCGTGTAGTTGACCTGAACGTAGCGCACACCGGCTTCGCTCAGGCGCCGGGCCATCAGGCAGTAACGGCCATAATTATCCGTTTTCTTCTGGTCAATGCCGTACATCTCCCGCGTCTTTGCGCTTTCCTGAGATAGATCAAGAATCCCCGGCATGTTGTTCTGCATGCGCCAGGCCAATTCAAAGGAACCAATCACAGCCTCCAGTTCATCATCACCCGGCGACCGCGCGGCCTGTTCGGCATTCAGCTTGCGCAGCAGCTCAAACTTCTTTCGCTGCTCACCTGGAGCTACACCCGGCGAGGTGATGTTCTTGATGGTGGCATCCTTGGCATCAATACCCGCGCGCCCTACTGCCGTGCCTTGATAGGCTGCCGGCAAAAAGGCGTTGCCATAATTGCGCGGGCCGCCATTGCCCATTGAGGGTCCAATACTGACAAATCCCGGCAGGTTTTCATTTTCGGTTCCCAGCCCGTAATTGATCCATGAGCCGGTGCTGGGCCAAATGTGATTGATGGTGCCGGTATGCAGAAAGAGCGTGCTTGGGCCATGCGCCACGCCATTGGTACTCATGCCCTTGAGGACACATAGATCATCGGCGTGCTTGGCGGTCAGCGGAAAAAGATCGCTCACCGGCAGGCCGCATTGGCCGTAGTTATTGAAGTCCCAAAGCGGTTTCTTGACCCGGTGCTCAACAATCTTGCGTGTCTTGGCCAGTGTGCGTGCGTCATCAAAGCGCACCATCTTGCCATCATCGCTAAAGAGCCGGGGCTTGTAATCATAGGAATCCACATGGCTCACGCCGCCGGCCATGAAGAGAAAAATCACGCGCTTGGCCTTGGGACTGTGGTGTACGAGTTTCGGCGCCAGCGGATTGGTCACTGCCGCTGCCTGATGGGTCATTGCGCCCAGTGCCAGTCCGCCAAAGCCACAGGCTGCCGTGCGTAATGCTTCCCGGCGCGAATAGTTGTTTAGACCATCAAAATCCATATTCCTCTTGGACGTTTAAACTAACCAAAAATTCTATTGGCAACAATCAATCTAGTTCAAATACCGGAAATCCAGGCTTGCGTAGAGGCCCTGAAAGACCTGTATCCATGCCTTGTCGGGATCATTTTCTTCCTTCAGGAAAGTCAGAATAATTTCCCGCTCGCGGGAGGTGGCATTGCGGCCAAGAGCCAGACGGTAGGCATGCTCGATACGGGCGGTGTCACCAGCCAGTTTCTCCTTAAGCAAACGTTGGGTGGCCCCCTTGGCCTGCTCGCGAACAAAGGGGCTGTTCATCAGGTAAAGCGCCTGCGTGGGCACGCTGCTGCTGGTGCGCTCTCCCACCACGAGGTTGGGGTCGGCAAAGTCAAAAACCTGCATGATCTCAAGTGGCGTATTGCGAAAGACCGGCGTGTAAATGCTGCGGCGGGTGCCGTCAAACTTGTACTCATACTCGGTCGTGGTGCCGGGCTTGGTGGTTGGTCCACCCACTTTCTTGTCGAGCTGGCCGCTGACTGAGAGAATCGAGTCACGGATTGCCTCAGCCTGAAGGCGCCGGCGGTTTTGGCGCCAGTGCAGTTTGTTCTCCACGTCGGCTTTCGCCTGAAGGGGGCTGGATTCTGAACTTAGCTGATACACGCGAGAGATCATAATTTCGCGGATCAGTTTTTTTACCGACCAACCATTCTCAATAAAACGAAGGGCCAGATGATCGAGCAGAGCCTGGTTGGTGGGTAGGCGGCCCATGTGGCCAAAGTTGTCGACACTGGCAACCAGGCCATTATCAAAAAGATGATGCCACACGCGGTTAACGAATACGCGCGCAGTCAAGGGATGCTCGTCACTGGCCAGCCAGTTGGCCAACTCGGCGCGACCGCTGGCGTCCTTCGCAAATTTTGGCGCAGAACCTCGATGCAGCACCCGAAAAAAACTGCGGGGCGTTTTCTTGCCGACATTATGCACGTTGCCACGCACGGCAATATGGATGTCACCGGGGGTCTCGGCTTCCTCAGCGGCGATAATTTTAGGCTGTTTGATTGCCTTGGCCTCCAGTGCTTTTAGTTCCTTCTGCATTGTTGCAAGCTGGGTCTTGTCAGCAGAGGAGATGGCTTTCGCAGGTTTGTTGTCTGCCTTGGGCTTCTTTTGGGCTACTGCTGGTGCTCCTTCAGGCAAAAACTGGATTGCATCAGCAATGACATGCTGCTTGGTGCCTTTGGTTGAAATGACCACTGCATCCCATTCTCCGACAAGAAAATCATATGTCCCCAGCGAAATAAAATGACCATCGATTGGCGGATTTTTGGTTTGGTCAATATACCTGGTGACTTCACCGTCCGCGTGACGGATCAGGACCGGCACCTTGCGGTCCCGATTGGTGCCGTGCGTGTAGGAAACGCGTACTTCAAATTTGCCGTCGCCGGGAATCTTCACCTTGTAGGTCACTGATTTCTCTCCCTTGCCCGCTGCCTCGTCATGGATGTAGTTTGCGCCCACGTATCCCTTGTTGGAGGTGGACTGCTTCCACGCCCCTTTCAGCTTCGCCTGTAAATCATCCACCACAATGCCTGGCAAACTATCCACTGGAACCGGAGTTGCAGCGGTTTTTTTTGCACCGGTCTTTTTCTTCAATTTATTGATTTCTTTTTTAAGGGCCGCAATTTGCGTGGATTGTTCCTTATAAAGTTTTTCCTGTTCGGGTGACATGGGTAGCGGGCGCTCATTCCACTTGGATACATTACTGTGGACCACCACCTTGGTCCCTTTGAAAATCCCCGCCATTCCGTAGTAATCCTCGGTGCTGATTGGATCAAAAGGGTGATCGTGACAGCGCACACAGCCAACGGTGAGGCCAAGGAACGCCTTGCCCATCGTGTCGAGTTGCTCATCAATGATGTCCATCTCCAGCACTGTTTTGTCCTGCAGTTCGTAGTTGGTGGGGCCTAGCAACAAAAAGGCTGTGGCGGCAAGCCGTTCATACTGCTGTTCGGTCGTGCCGCCCTTGATGAGGTCGCCGGCAATCTGTTCGCGCACAAATTGATTGTACGGCTTGTCGGCATTGAACGAGTTCACCACGTAATCACGATAACGCCACGCTTCCTTCATCAAAAGCGTTCGACCACCTCCCGTGGACTCAGAAAAGCGCGCTACATCCAGCCAATGTCGCCCCCATTTCTCACCGAAATGAGGGCTGGCCAAAAGTTCATCAATCACGTTTTCAATCGCCCCGGCACGATCGGCCTTGGTCGACTTCACAAAGGCATCCATTTGCGCCGGCGTGGGCGGCAGGCCAATAAGATCAAAACATAGGCGGCGTAACAGGGTGGCATCGTCGGCATCATCCACCGGCACAATGCCTTTGGTCTCCTGTGCGTCGCGGATGAAGCGGTCAATGGGGGTGCGCGGCCATTTTGCGTCCTTCACCTTTGGCACGGTCTTGCCCTTGACGGGCTGAAACGCCCAGAACTGTCGTTCGGCTTCAAGATCCAGCTCCTTCTGCTCAGAGCTGACCTCCCCGGTGGTGCGCGGATCCGGCGCGCCCATGGCTACCCATTTTTCAAAATCGGCAATCTGCTCAGCCGTCAGCTTTTTCTTCTCCGGCATTTTAAGGTCCTCATCGGCATGCCGGATCGACTGGATCAACAGACTTTTGCCCGGTTGTCCTGGAATGATGGCCGTGCCCGATTCGCCCCCCTCTTGCCAGCCGCCCTTCCAGTCCAGCCGCAGTTCCCCTTTCACTTTCTTCTCCTTGCTGTGGCACTTGTAGCATTCACTGACCAAGACCGGTCGAATCTTCTTCTCAAAAAACTCAACACCAGCTGGATCAGCTGCCCAAGCGACATTGGCAGTCAAAATCAATGCTGTGAAAAGGCGATGCATCGCATGAATACTATAGAGTCTTTGGAAGAAAATGCGAGATTGGTTATTCAGTTTACTTCAATTCCTGCACGCGGAGCTTGCGGAATTTCACCGTGCCGCCTTTGCCGTGATGTTGGATTCCAAACCGGCCCTTGAGTGACTGTTTGGCATCCAGTTCGGCAATCAGTTTGCCGTTGAGCCAGGTGCGAATGTGTGGCCCCTTGGCTTCCACCTTGAAATGGTTCCATTCTTTGGGTTTGAACAAGCCTTTGGTGTTTTTATTGTAAGTGTCCGTTTGCTCCTTGCCTTTGGGATAGAGCCAACCGCCCATGCCGATTCCATAAACGCCACCGGGTTTGCTGCGGTCGATCTCGCACTGGTAACCCTTGGGTTTGCCTTTATCGCCAACCAGACGAAAACCGAGGCCCGAATTGAACCCTGCATTTTCCTGTGGAATTTTAACCTCCAATTCTACAATGAAATCGCCCATTTGCAGATCACTGACCACCCAGACATTGACCTTTGAGACCAGATGCAGTTCATC
>Ga0208766_1001399_pt1 | contig 12837 bp, 5 predicted proteins | sample ETN01SmetaG_3_FD_185792 | JGI IMG/M metagenome (GOLD analysis project Ga0208766, IMG submission 185792) | Marine microbial and viral communities from oxygen minimum zone, Eastern Pacific Ocean - ETNP2014F12-01SV263 (SPAdes) (version 2) | ecosystem: Environmental > Aquatic > Marine > Oceanic ...
CCTATTAGATTATCACCAACCAACTCATCATCAATCTCACTAATGCCAGTATCAATAACCTCATCAATTTCATAACGATAGAGCTCACATCTCAATGTATAAACATAATTCTTCTGAAGTTGATAAAATGGTTTTTCATGCTCTACATACTTAATTTCAAATAAACGATCTCCCAATGGGAAGTAAACGATATCACCTTCTTTTGGTCTAGTAGTAAGTTTCACATTAGACTCATTTTTCATTAAAGGTTCAATATATGTCTCCCATCTTTCTCTAGAAATAACCAATGTTATTTCATTTTGTGCTTCAATACCAAACTTTGATAATAGAACGGGATTTTCTGCATATCCATCATAATTATCAATATATGCTTCTAATGGATATGCATCATCAAATTTTGATTCAATTACTTCTCTTATGACCGTATTTTCAGTCATATATTTTCTAGGCAAATAATAAATCTCAACACCATACATTCTCAACTGTTCGTTGATCAAATCTTGAACTAAATTCTGCTCAGATCGTGCCCCTTGTTGAAAATATGGATTAAGCATATAATTAACCTATGAAGTCCAATGGGGGTATTTCATAAGTATTAGACATTCTTTCTCGAATACCGTCAAGCTCTTTTTGAGCATCATCATAAATTTGCCTACCATTTAATTCAACTCCTCCAGGAAGTTTTACTCCTTGGAATTTTAATAAATTTTGTCCCCATTGTCTTTTGATTAAAGCAGTTGCATATGGTTTTAAGAATGAATCATTCCATACTCCACTAAAATCAGCTGGATTTAGAGCTCTAAAACAATCCATAATTAACCAATCTCCCACACTAATACTTTGCCAATCAATATCAAGATATAATCTATCCATTCTTTGATTAAATCTTATTTGTTTCTCTGTTGTCAATAAAAAATCAATATCTTCAAGATATCTTTTAAGCATAGAATAAGTCAAAAGCTCAGTATTTCCCCAATAATGAATATCATTCAAAAATAACTGATATTTCATACTAAACATACCACTTGACATGGTATTTGATCCATCAAAATGAAATACCTTTGTTACACCAATAATAGATGGAGGAACTTGTAAATAATTACTAGTTTCTTCCCATTTAAATGATGTCGATACCCCAGCAATTGTTGCTGAAGTATTTGTAGTAACGATTCCTACTTGTGTCTTATTTGGCGCTGTTCCCCTATCAATATCTTCTTGTGTTACTTGATATTTAAGATACATCTGAGCAACACCATCAAAATGTCTCTCATTAAAATACTGAATGGCATCATCAATTAAGTCTGATATTTGCTCCTCTGCAACATTAACCTCCAACACTGGAGCACCTAACTGTCGCTTACAGTAATCTATAAATTCTTGTCTACTTGCTGGTTGTGCCATTTATACTATTACTCCTTGTAATATTTAGGAAGGTGCTGAAGATATTCCTTGATAAACCAAAATATTACCATTTATAATATTATACGTGGTTGTTCCAGAACTTACTAAAACATTATATTCATATCTTCCTTCAGAAAAAGAAGTAGTTGCTGCAGATGTCATGGTCAAATCAAATTTTCCTCCTGCTGCACTAGTAAATCCAACCGTAAAGGTTCCATCTGGAATTGTTGTTGCACCCACACCCACACTCTTTTGCATTTGAGAAGAACCCGTCCAAGTAGTTCCAGCTCCTGAAAAATCAAAAGCAGCATTAGAAGTGTCAACAACAGTAAAACTAGCTTTAAAATTTGCTCCACCATAAAGAGTCAAATTTGAACCATAAGGTACTCCAGCATCTGGATCGAATGTTATCTTTTTAGTTGCCATGGACTAACTCTTTAAGTAAGGACTTGATTTCATTAATTTCACTTCTTAAATCATTTAAATCTTCTTCAATAGTATCCACCACTTGATTCTTTTCATTTTTTGCAGCACGGATAGCAACATATTGATCATGATCTAATCCATTCACATTAATAACTGCATTTGTTTTAGGATCTCTTGCAAGATCCTTATTACCATCTATTTTATAATAATCCATATTAAGCGAATGAAATTACTCTCAAATCTTTCATTTGAGGCACATAAACCTGATCGGTAGATGTAAGTAGAATCTTAATTTTATAAGATCTGAAAGAAGGTAGATTATCTATTGTAAAAGTATAATCCTTAAAATCTATACTATCAGGAGTAAATCCATGTGTATTTGATTTTGGAACAATAGAATCAGATGCACCATTATTATCTTCCGTAGCAATTATTTGTCCCCTATTATTAAAATTGCTATATCCTGGGAAAGGTGTAAATATTGGTGTAAATCCTGACACATCACCAATAGCATAGAATGCTCTAATATCACAATTAACATTAATATGAGCCGCTACAAATATTTTAATAGAAGTTGCAGAATTTTCTAAAACAACTTCTTTAGAAATATATTGACATGCCGTTGGGTCAGTATCAATAGAATTTACTCGTTTATCAGTTGCATAATTTGTAATCACATCATTAACCCTATTTGATGTGAGAATAGTACTTACTCTTTGAGCATCAATTACCGGACTTATTTTAGTATCTGTAGTGCCAAGGAATAATCTCATATTCATCGATTTATTCCCAGCAACATTAGTTAATTTTGCATCCTCATTAATTTTAGATGCAATCATTCTGGGGGAATCAAAATAATTTGAAGTATTTAAATTAATAGATTCAAATCCAGCATCAATAAATGGAATTTCAGTTCCACTAAAACTACTATTAGTTGTAGTTCTTACTTCTCCAGTAATTGAAGTTCCCTTAGTAGTTACATTATGAACAACTGGAGTAAGAATTTCAAAAGGCATATTTTGAGTTGCCCTTATACCAGGACCACCAGTAGATTTGGTTTCATTTATATACAATGATGGATATCCTACATCATTACTCCTATCATCATTATTAACATTAAATGTCTTAGACATATCTAATTTGATATGATATGAATCAAAAGTTATTGGATTAGAAACTGTAGCATCTCCTAAAGTATGAATTCCATTAATTCTTTTTAGGTTAACTCCATCAAGTTCATATTTGTAAACCGGAGTTCCTACAGGATAAGCTGCTTTATCAGATCCTCTTACAATATTTCCACCAATTGTATTACCAGAAACGTTTGTGTATTCAATAATTTCTGTACCAATGCGAAGGAATCCAACATTAGTTGTTCCCACACCTACACTTTCAAAACTTGAGAAATTAGATGCATCATCTACTGATATATTTCCAACAGATCCAATAGGATAAGCAGTACTAAGTTTAGTAGGTTTAATATCTGATTCAGCATTATATATTTCAACTACATTATCACTAGAATACATTCCATGATTTTGATGATTTACTTTAATATGTAAACCATCTGTATCTACAGTAACTGAAGTTGCAGTAACAGCACCACCAACACCTCCAGGAAGACCGTAATTTAATTCAGTTGTAATTCCTGAACTGTTAGTGTAGAAGAAAGTATTTGCTATTCCGGTTAAGAATTCACCTTGTACATTATCAAGAATAAGTTCACTAGTTTGACCGATACCGGCAACAGATAATCTCATATTCTTTCCAATAGTCGCAATTCCAATAGTAGTAATTCCAAGAACATCGCCAACTTGATATCCAGATCCCCCACTAGTAACAGTTGCAGCAACAGCAACTCCACCAACAACACTAACTTCTCCAGTTGCTCCTCTACCATCACCTGTAAGAGTGACCAAATTCACACCAGTGAAAGTATATGATCCATCAGTAGGAGTATATCCAATACCAGCATTAGAAACTGTTAAAGTACCAGATGCTGTTCCAGCACTTCCCACTAAATTAGCAGTAGCATTAGTACCAGCTTGACTAAATGTATTTCCAATTTCATATCCAGAATCTGCAACTGTAGTTCCTAATCCAACCCGCACCTTTCTTGCAATAGGAATAAGAGAATCAGGCATAAGTATAGGAATTTGATTATTTCCTTTGGTAAGCTCAGGATTATAGAAATCAACAGATCCTGCTCGTAAGAAATCTGCTCTATAAAGAGTAAATTTAAGATCTTCCCATTGACTTGCTTCCCATGTAGAAGCATTTTGTGATTTGAATAAAGAACCCAAATAAGGTTGATTAGAAATAAAGGTTTGTGTTAATAAATCATTTTCACCAATTCTTGAGATATAAACACTATATTTTGTTGAATTGGATGCTAAAGCAATTGCATATTCTATATTACCACCTTCAAGATAAACTGGTGCTTTAAATTCAATCGTAGTTGCAATAGATCCATCACTAGAAATTGTAATTTCTTCGGGAGATAATACTATTTCAGAAAAAGGAAGAACTTTTGGAGTTGGGAATCCATTCTTCATAGTTCTAATTTGGAATATCACAGGAATATCCATATCATCCTTAGATCTAAAGAATATATCACACTTAGTTACAAATACACCTGTTGATTCTTCAACTAAGAAAGATTGTGCTAAAGGATCATACCATCCAACAACTACTCTTTCACTTTTACTTTCAATAACCTCAGAACTTATAACTTGCATACCAGTAGAACGATTTGTAAGTTTCTCAGCAAATTCTTTTTTCTGCTCAACTCTTGCATTTCTAACAGAAATAATATTTTCTTGAACTGTTTCTAAAGTTCCTGCAGCAGTAAATGCCTCTTCAGCAACAGTTGTAGCATCGTTTTGATCATTATCTTTATCATTCACTAAAGTAAATGTTTTAGTTCCAGTTTCAAATCTTGGATGATTTAAATCATTTGGGTTTGGATTATAATAACTTCCAATAAGACCTGCTGCTAAATCTGAAATAAGACGAACATTAGTGATAGTAGCTTGTGCTCCACTTGTTTTGCCCGTAAGAACCATACCACTTTCAACCCAACCAAAAAAGCTACCTTGAGCTTCTTGTGAAAGTGAATAAGTATCTACATTTAAAGTATTGGATGTAGATGAATATATGGCAGGAAGGATGCTACCAGTATAAGGATTATCTGGATAAGTCGCTGTTGGAACATTATAAGGACCTTCTCTATGATTAGATTGTGCTACTCTAAATGTTATTTGTGGGCGAGATCCTTCCCATAGCGCAATTCCAACACCAGTTCGTATAGATCTACCAACAACAGTTTCTCCTACTTGGAATGTACCAGAATCCATACTTATTTCAAGAAGTTTTGGTACACAAAATTTCGTAACATCTACCCCATCAAAGAATGCATATATTCTTGTCAATGGTTTCATGCGCTTAGAAACAAATTCAATATTTCTAGCTCTCATATAGGGAACAATATCCCTACTTACTACTCTATCACCCACAGAATGCTTATCAAATTGTTCAGTAACTGTTAATCGAGTTCCTGCTCTACTCATTACACCAGTATCACGAGTCTCTTCCAAAGTATCTTCTATAGTTGTAACAGTTCTATTTCCCCATACAGTCCTTCTACCACCAGGTCCATGTCCAGCCCAACCTACCCATCTACCACCTTGACTAGTCTCTCTAGTTCTGGTTTTTGTTATAACTTCTTGACCAGTCCAATTAGTTTCCCAGGCATTCCAAACAATAGGAGCAAATCCTGTCTGAGGATCTACATTCATATTCTTAACAGCATCTGCCATAGTTTCGGCATAATTGCCTTCAGTCTCAATAATTTTTGCTTCAATCCTAGTAGTATCTACCCAAGTATCTGATGAAGGTGTTAATTCAAGAGTTCCTTGCCAAAAACTAATAAGGAAAGGAGTTACACTTTCAGTCCTTGTTGCAAAACTTTGCTTTATCCATTCAACATCAGCATAATTTAAAGTTAAAACATCATTTTGCTTTTTTACATTAGCTCCTTGAACTAAAGAAAAATTAAGATCTTCAGTTGAGTCAACATTTTCTACTGGACCAAATATAAGATCTACGGAATTGGTATAATGTCTTGGTCTGCATACATTATTTTCCCTATCAATACTATTGCTAACATTAGTATTATCTTGTGTCGCAAAAGAAGTAAAATTATCAACAAAGAAACCTGATTTAAATCGATTTAAACCATTATTATCAGGAACAAACATATTAGCAGTATTAACTTCTAATAAAGATAATGCAGTATAATACTCTAAATTTTGAATTCTATTTTCAAGATTCTTAATATCAACCATTCTGAAGCGTTTATACTCCATAAATTTAATAGCTGCTTGCTGAGGACTATAAAGATATGGAGGAAGTGTAATTGTAGCTAATTCTATAGCATTATCAACAGGATTTGGTTTTTCTGGATTATCTGAAGGAACACCATATACAACCTGAAAATCTCCATCTTTTGATAAGAAAATTCTATCTACTCTTCCTTGATAATATGTAATATCTGTAATAATATTTTCATTTGATGCTAAAATATTGGCCGCAGAATTTCCAGATCCATTAAATGACCTTCCAAGAAATTCTAATGGAGATCTTACATCTTCGGCAACAGTATAACTAGAAACTCTTGGTCTAATATCAATAATATCACTATTACTAAATCCATTAATCGATTGAATTTCAGTTCCATAATTATAAGTATTATATGAATTTACTGTAGTAATGTCACCATCATCAGTAGATTCATAATATCCATTTTCAAAATAAATTTTTAATTGTTTAGCAGGAGATTCACTATCTGATTTTCTTATAATTGTTCCATAATTATAAAAAGATTCTTTTTGTCCAGAATTAAATTTATAATTTGAACCTATTTCAAAACTTGGAGTATTTAAACTACTAACAATTGCCGTTACGTTAGACTCTTGAAATTCTACAGTTTCTCCTTCTTTAAATTCATAATCATTTTTAGCAATATATACAATTTGAGTAGCATTTGTTTTTTCAGCACAAATTGCCACAGCTCCACTTGTTTGTCCTATTAATAATTCACCAATTATCAACTCTGTAGTTGTAGTAGAAGAACTAATAATGGATGTAAGAGTTACTTGAGGTGCTGAAGGACTTGAAGTATCTGCAGATTCATAAATTCCATGAATATTAATAACATCTGGAGTATTAAGAGATATTGTCTCATCCTGTACTCTAGTTCCATATGGATAAGTACCATAATCTAATCCATCATTTGCAGTTGTTGATCCAATGCCAGATTTTTGATTTTTAGATTTACTAACTATTATAGAATTAACTCTATTTTTTACTTTTTTCTTTGCTTTAGGCTTTAATTTCTTTAAGGTGGCAACAAGTGTTGCACTAGTATCATTAGTTCCTAAATCACGAATAGATAATTCTGTTGCATCACCATTAAATTCAAATTTAGATGCACTTAAAGATTCAGTAGATCCATCAGATCTTATTAAAGAATATCTCTCATCATCAAATGGTAAAAATGTTTCATTAGATCCTGCAGTCGGCTTAGTTGATGAAGATATTTCATTTGATGTAATATCAACAGTAAAAGCCTTTCTGATAGTAATAGATGCATTTGTTAAATTTACATCAGAAACATTTGGTTTAGGAAGTACTGTAAATAAACTATTATCTGAAGACTTATTTAAATTGGTAGTTAAAATTTTAAAATCAGTTGGAGCATATTGAGAAGATGGAAGAGCACCTTCTGCAATTCCAGTTACTGTAGCAACACCTGCAACTTTAATATAACTTGATGCGGTATCAGTTCCTGTTCCAACATAAGTAACTCTAGCAACAATAGGATCTTCTGATCCCGCAGTAGTATCGCTATACTGAACTAGATCTCCTATTTTTAAACTTTCATTTCCATAAAGAGATGCATTCACTCCAAGAGATGGATTATATAATTGATCACTTCTTACGGTACTTATACCCTGATTTAGTGGAGTAATTGATGCTATTCCAACATTCCATCTTGGTGTTTGAACTATATCTGCACTAAAAGTATTAATTCCTGTAGTACCATCATTTGTACCATATAGAGATTTTACATCAGAAATTGAACTTTCTGTAACTGCTATAGCAATTCTTCCATTTGGAATACCATTAAAAGATAATTTTTCATTTAAAATAAATTCACCAGATGTATCATATACCGTTACAGCTGTCCCAGCAGAAACTGCATATCTAATAAACCCCTTTGCACCACTACTTTCTCCCTCAACTAAACATGGAATTGAAAGAGTATGTGATTCATTTAAAGCAATATTAGTATATTTTTGTATATCATATAAAGTAATTCCCCATTCATTTAATTTATCATTTGTTGTGCTATATGAACCAGATTCTAATCTATAATCATAAACTCTTGCAAGACCAATTTCATTTCCTGGGGCAGTCTCTGAAGAAACACCAACTCTTTGATCTCTCAAACTTAAATAATAAGTATTACCAATTCCAATAGTAGGTGCTCTATAAACTCTGTTTAATTTTACACTCAATCCCGTATTATAAATTATTGATTGATCTTCTAAAGTTTTTGTTGTTCTTGGCTTATTTACATCAAGCCAAGTAGTATTTAAAGTTTCAATCTCATATCCCTTTACATATGCTTTTCCTGGGGAGACTTTATATAACCCTAATCCATTAGATGGAGTAGATCCCCCATATGTAAATTGACCGGATTGAAAAATACCCCGATTCCCTATATTATCATTTAAGGAATTTGCCATACTTATATCAAAAGGTCTTACATAATAATTACCACTTTCATCATAAGTCCTTCTGGCAAGAATATCAGTTATGTCATAGTCAAATACTCCTCCCCCCAATGAAGTGGTCTTTTTCGCCTTTAAAGTACCTTCTTTAACTGTTGCCAATTCAACAAAATTATTATCATCATTATCATCAATACTCTTTTTAAATAAAGATAAAGAAACTTTTAATCTATCGGCACCAGGTGCAGCATAATTGTTAAATCCTTGAGAGTTATCATTCAAACTCTCATCCATATCAGCAGTAATAATCTCTTCATTTATATACAAACCAACTCTATAATTTGGTTTAGTTGCATATTGATCAAGAATAAGAGTTTCTTTATCTACTTGAACAAATTGTCCACGAACAAAATATACACCATCTTGGATTTGAAAAGCAGTGCCCGTAATTGAAGCATTCGTAGCGATAGTACTAGCAAATGGAGCTCCTGCAGTAATTACTGTATTGCTTAATAGTCCTGAAGTAATATCTAAACTACATACTAAATTTTCAGCATCTGAAAATGTTTGTGTAGAATTATTATTTGTATTGGAAGATATATAATTGCAATAAAGAGTTAAGTTATTTCTTTCAGAATCTTCAGCAAGCAAAATATTATCTACAACTGCTGTTACTCCAGACTTTTGGCCAGTAATTTTTGTTCCTATTAACTGATCAACATAAGCAGATACTGGTATTCCTTGAAAATTATTATTTAATTGTACTCCATAATAAAGCTGATTATATCCAGTATTTCCTGGAATTACTTTAGCACCCTCTTTAAAAAAGTGTTGACCAAACTTTTCAATTTGATTTTGTAATATTGACTGAAGATTATTTAATTCTCTAGCTTGTACTGGATATCCAGGTTTAAATAATACCTTATGGTAGTCATTATTTGTATCAAAGTCGTCAAAATATGGAGCTACATTTAGATTAGTTTGCTGGGGCATGATTTTTTAGAACTGCAAAACGACTTTAATATCTTCTTTTTGGTTTGATGACCTAGTAATAGAAGGTCTATTATCAACATAAATTATATTTCCAGAATGTCTTTTAACTTCTGGATTAGAAATACCACTGGTAAAATCTTGACCAAGATAATATGTTCTATTATTTATTACAGTAGACAGACCTGTAAACGATGTACTAATTGATAAATTTGATCCAGATGAAGGAACAATAGTCAAACTTCCGCCTGTAGTAGGAGAAGCAGTAAATTCCTGTAACTCAAATCCATAAGTAGGTTCTGTTACAGCAGTTCCGACAGTATTAAAACCAGCCATAGACTTATCTTGCCAATATTTTAATACCCCAGTCGTTTGGTCATAACTTACAACTCTACCAACAGCAGTTGATCCTGTTGCAATAGTTTGTGTAAAATATGCATCTGCTGTAAATGTAGCTGTACTGTAACCAGTTCCAGTTAAGGCAAGTGCTCCAACCGCACTAGCTTTATCTCTAGTTAAAACTGCAGATGAACCATAGTCTTGTGGATTTTCTACTATACCAACTCGTGCAATTTGATTTCCAGTTATAAAATCTGGATTTTCATTATCATTTTCAATTCTTGAATATAAAAGCACATTATATGCTCCAAGTTCTCTATAGATATCAGAACCATGACCACCTTCAGGAGAAATAATAACTTCAAAAACTGGTCTTGTAGTTCCTGTTGGAACTCCACCTGCAACTAAATCAACACTACCATAAGTATATCCGGATCCTTGATTAGAAATAGATATTGTATCAACCTTTGAATCATTATTAATCACAATAGTTGCTTCTGCTCCACTTCCATCACCTTTAATAGGAACTTGAGTATAAGTCCTATTAGCAGTGCCAAGGCCAACACCACGATTAGTAATAGTTACAATTTTAATAGATCCATCAATTGCATTTCCCCTCACTGCAGCATCATTAGTATTATTATTCCAATTTTGAGGAACAGGGATAAAATCAGTAGATTCAAATTTTACAATATCACTTGGTTTAATCGTATAAAGATATTTCCAAATATAACCATCACCACTACTACCTGCAGATCTTGGTTCTAAATCTGTAAAAGTTGGTTCATCTAAAGAAGGCCTTCCATTTACATTATCTGGATCTGTGCCATTTTGAAGACATTCATATACTCTATAATCACTATTAAGGACATAATATGATGCTCCATATAAATTGGTTGCCCCAGAAATTTTAGCCGTATTAGAAACTGTATAATCATTGCGATAATAATCATATGTAGTTCCAGATGTCCACAATCTTCTTATGATAACTTGCCTTACATCATCCGAATTAATCTTCTTCATAGCAATCATAGTGTCCCAATATTCATTTTCATCACTAAAAGAATCTTTGGGAGAAGGTGGGGAGATATCCCAATCTGATTGAAAATCCGCAGGATTTGGTAGTCCAATAAAAGAATAATATGAATTACCAGATGAATTTACACCTGTAATAAAATTCTTTGCATTCAATATACGAACTTGATCAGTTATAATAGCAGCCATTTTTTGAACTTTTTATTTATTTATTTAAATATTAATCAAAGAGTGTAATTTTTATATTTTAAAGCAACAGATCTCTGTACTATCATAGAAGTTGAAATTCCAGAAGTTTCTGTTCCAATTCCACCTAGAGTATAAGAAGTATAAGAATTTATACCAGATCTAGAAGGTAAAGCAATTTTACCCCAACTAAATTCACCCATATAATCTGAAGTTGTTATACCAGCATCATATGTAATTAAACTTGAGGTATTCACAAATACTCTGTTTACAATAGTAGTAATACCAGATACACTCTTCTGAATCGATTCAGTACTACTAATAGAGTAAATATTATCTACAAATGAAGTTCCTATCCCCACAGTAGTAGATCCTGCAGAATCAAGAGATGTTATAGATGTTGAACCAGATCCAGTATTGGATTCAAATACCATAAAGTAATCATTAGCACTCAAAGAACTTAAAGTAATTCCAGTTCCAGTAAGAGTAGCGTTTCTTAAATCTGAATCATACGGTATATGCAAATCAAATATTAATTGAGCCTGTGCTCCATTAGTAGTAGTACCAACTCCTACAATAACTCCAGAATCACCAGTATATGAATTAACATTATTTGTTTCAATTGTAGATAATGGAGGAGTAATAAGAACTGTTGGTACATTAGTGTTTGTATATCCAACTCCAGGACTTGTAATTGCCACCCCAGTGACCGTTCCAGCAGACCCAATCGTAACCGAACCAAATGCTTGTGTAGTTGTTCCAATGCCTACTGTAGACGCAATACTTACCGTTGCAGTAGTATATCCAACTCCCCCATCAGAAATAACAATAGAAGAAATAGATCCAATACCAGAAACTACAGCAGTGGCAGCAGCACCTGTCTTAGATTCTTGTCTAACAAAATCAATTTTATTTTGGAAATCAACAGTAACATCATTTTCATTTTGAGGGTCGAAGAATGGTCTTATATTATCAACATAAATTGATGTTGATCCTATTCCAACTGTTTTAATAATATAAGCAACTGGAGTAATATTAGGCTCATATATTTCCCTATCTTTACCAATAGGTTGTTCATCAATAATCTTATCTTCAGTTTGTCTACACCATTTTACGGGTCTTAACAAATTAGAATCTTCAGTATTTCCTGGTCCAAAATAAGCACTTGTCTCTACAACATCCACAGAAGTAATATTTGTAGATGTTCTAGAAGTTTCTTGCATATAAAATGGTTGTCCAACTGCAGGATCATAACCAATTATTAAATCATCACCTTTCTTAACAGTTTCAAGAACTGATCTATCAATAATATCAGTGTCACCATTTCCTTTATAGAATGCAATCTTAATAGTATCTCCAACTTTAGGTGCTTCTGTAAATGTAAGGACACTTCCTCCTTTAAATGTATATCCTTGTCCAGGAACTTGAAGTATATCATTTACAAAAACGATTATAATATCTTGAACATCAATTTTTGATCCTTTGGATGACATAATGGATAATGTATTTCCTGTCACTGATAATGGGAAATCAATTCTTTCCCCATCAATGTATCTTTCAACATTATCCAAAGTTTGTAAATGCCCAACTGACCATCCAGTAAATTCATCTGCAAATACCTTATCAATTGTTAGTTTAAATTCTTTAAATGTAGAAGTAGTAG
>Ga0208766_1001402_pt1 | contig 12817 bp, 15 predicted proteins | sample ETN01SmetaG_3_FD_185792 | JGI IMG/M metagenome (GOLD analysis project Ga0208766, IMG submission 185792) | Marine microbial and viral communities from oxygen minimum zone, Eastern Pacific Ocean - ETNP2014F12-01SV263 (SPAdes) (version 2) | ecosystem: Environmental > Aquatic > Marine > Oceanic ...
CGCTGAACATTTTTTTGATGGATATAAAAAAAATCCAGAGTATGCATTAAATTGCATTAAAACGGCCTTCGATGAAGGTGCGCGATGGATTGTTCTTTGTGATACAAATGGAGGAACTTTACCTAATGAAGTTGGTGAAATTGTTTCCATGGTAAGCAAAAAAATTCCAGGAAGAAATCTCGGCATTCATGCTCATAACGATACAGAAAATGCCGTAGCCAACTCCTTAACAGCAGTATTAGCAGGAGTACGTCAAGTTCAGGGTACTATCAATGGACTTGGTGAGAGATGCGGAAATGCAAATTTAATATCTTTAATACCATCATTAGTTTTAAAAAAATCTTTTTCTGATAATTTTGAAATTAAAATAAATAAAGATAAGGTCAAAACTTTAACTGAATGCTCAAGATTATTAGACGAAATATTAAATAGAAAATCAAATAGACGTGCTGCTTATGTGGGACCTTCAGCATTTGCTCACAAAGGAGGTTTACATGTTTCGGCTGTTTCAAAGGATCCAAAAACTTACGAACATATTGATCCAAGCTTAGTGGGTAATGTAAGAAACATTATTGTTTCAGATCAAGCAGGCAAGTCAAATATTATGCTGAGACTTGAAAAATATGGAATTAAAATCGACAAGAATGATCCTAAAGTTCAAACCTTATTGAACGAGGTTAAAGATAGAGAGTTCGTTGGATATTCTTATGATGGTGCCGATGCTTCATTTGAATTATTAGCTAGAAGACTTTTAGGAGAAATCCCAAAATATTTAACAATTTCAAAATACGATGTTTCAGTTAAAAAGGATTCAAAGGATAAAATTAATTCTTTTGCTAAAGCGCATATTTTAGTTGATGGAAACGAAATAGTTTGCGAAGGATCAGGAAATGGTCCGGTAAACGCATTAGACAATGCTATAAGAACAAACGTAGACAAAGTTGGCAAATATTCTAAATATTTAAAAGATTTAAAATTAGTAGATTATAAAGTTAGAATTTTAAATACAGGAACAAATGCCACAACAAGAGTTTCTATTGAAAGCACTGATAGAGAAGGAAAAAATTGGTTTACTATTGGCGTTTCTCCAAACATTATTGAAGCTTCGTTTAAAGCATTAATCGATAGCCTGGATTACAAACTTTATAAGGAAAAAGCTCCCGCAAACAATTAATGAGCTTGAATAATATTTATTTTATTTTGGTAAGACCACAAATGGGCGAGAACATAGGTTCAGTAGCCCGAGCTATAAAAAATTTTAACATTAAATATTTAAGAATAGTAAATCCCCGATGCAATTGGCCAAACCATAAAGCTTTAGCAACATCAGTTGGAGCTAAAGATATTTTAAAATCAGCAAAAATTTATGATTCAGTAGAAAAATCAATTGAAGATTTAGATATAATTTTAGCTAGCAGTTCAAGAGTTAGAAGAGTCAATAAAAAAATTATCTTAGTTTCTGATATGAGAAAAAAAATTATAAAAAGGAAAAAAATCGGAATTCTTTTTGGTCCTGAAGCTTCAGGTTTATCCAATGATGAAATTAATTGCGCTAATTATTTGATAAAAATCCCAAGTAATAAAAAATTTAGTTCACTTAATTTATCTCATAGCGCAATAATTTTTTGTTTTGAATTATTTCAACATTTTTCAAGTAAAAAGAATGTATATAAAACTGGTTACAAAAGTCCAATGGCCAAAAAATCTGAAGTTAATAAATTTTTGAATTTTATTATTCAAGGTTTGGACAAAAAAGGTTTTTTACAACCAGATCATAAGAGACAAAGCATGGTTAGAAATATTAATAATATTTTTCATAGGATAAATTTATCTGAAAAAGAAATACGCATTTTGCTTGGAATTTTCTCTACTTTGAATGAATTTAACAAGAAAAGCTGAATTGACAAAAGCTCTTCATCGTTTATAAATCAGCAAATATAAAATATGACAAAAAGACATGAATCTAAACACAAGGTTGATCGAAGACTTCGTGTAAATCTTTGGGGAAGACCCAAGAGTCCATTCAACAGCAGAAATTATCCGCCTGGACAGCATGGAAAAGCAAAAAGAGGAAAACCCTCAGATTATGGAACTCAACTTGAAGCTAAGCAAAAAATGAAATTTTATTATGGAAATATGAATGAAAGACAATTTAGAAATATTTACAGAAAAGCCATACAAAAAAAAGGAAATACCACAGAAAACCTTGTGTCCTTTTTAGAAAGTAGACTTGATACTGTAATTTATAGAGCTAAATTTGCACCAACCGTTTTTTCTGCAAGACAACTGATTAATCATGGCCATATAAAAGTAAATGGAAAAAAAGTTAATATACCAAGTTATAAAGTTAAAGCTGAAGATAGTATTGAAGTAAAAGATAAATCCAAAGATATTGCAAATATAATTGGATCTCTGGCAAGCAAAGAAAGAGAAGTTCCAGAATATATTCAATTAGACGAAAAAAATAAAAAAGCTAAATTGGTTAGAATACCTAAATTTTCTGAAGTACCTTATCCAACTATAATGGAACCAAATTTAGTAATTGAATACTATTCAAGATAAAAAATAAATTGTTAACAAGAACTTCAAAAAATAAAATAAATAAAATTCTGGAAGAAAATTCTAAATGGAAAATTTTAGATATAGGATGTGGATACAGAGCACACCATAAAGCATCGACGATTGCTGATGTTCAAGATTTTTCTAACTACTACAAGAATAAAAAATTTATCCAAATTAAAGAAAAAAAACTGCCATTTGAAGATAATGAATTTGATTTTGTTATAGCAAGCCATGTAATAGAACATGTTAATGATTTTCAATTTTTTATTAAAGAAATAGAGAGAATTTCAAGCAAGGGTTATATAGAACTACCGACTAGACTAGCAGACAATTTAGTTTTTGAGAACAAAACAGATCATGTTTGGTGGTTCTTTTTTGATGATATAAATAATGAACTTATAGTTTCAGAAAAGAAAAATCTAATTGATCCATTTATATCCGTGTCTATGTCAAAAATATTAGAAGAAACTTTTAGGGATAGTTTAGTAATTGAATTATATTGGGAAAAAAAAATTGAATACAAAATTAATAACAAGGATTTATATATGGGTTTTAAAAAAATTTCTTTTCTTAATATTGTTAAGAAATATCTAAGCAAAAAGCTCAGATCCTTTATAAAATAACAAAACTAATTATTGGAGTAAGAGATTTTCTTCTCAGTAAGTTTTTTTTGAAGTTCACCTTTTTCAAACATTTCTTTTACGATGTCGCACCCACCTATAAATTCACCTTTAATATATAATTGAGGTATTGTCGGCCAATCACTAAAATCTTTGATTCCTTCTCTTATTTCATTCTTTTCAAGAACATTAATTCCTATAAAATTTACTTTTAAATGTTTTAAAACATTTGATACTGCCATAGAGAATCCACACTGAGGAATTTCTGGAGTTCCTTTCATGAATAAACAAACTTCATTTACTTTTATTAATTCTTTTATTTCATCGTTTATATTTTTATTCATAATTTATTTTTCTAATGTATTGAGAGCTAAAGCGTGAAGCTCGTTCCCCATTTTACCTTTTAATGATTTATATACAAGTTTATGTTGTTCAATTTTACTTTTTCCTTTAAATAACTTTGATTTTATTGTCGCTGAATAGTGATTATTATCTCCAGCCAAATCCTCAATAATAATCTCAGCATCAGGTATAGTTTCCTTAATTAACGATTTTATTTCTTCTTGTTTTAAGCTCATGTTTTTTATCTGAAATAATTTGTAAACCAAATTTTATTTAATTGACTTAATTCGTCAACAGTAATTTTTAACTCTTTATCTATGGTTAGGGTGTTTTTTTGAGTTTTACCAACCAGATCATAATATACGTTATTATTTTTTAAATTTTTTTCTACCTCTTTAGCATTTTTTTGATTTACCTCGATAATATATCTACTTTGATCTTCACCAAATAGATATTCATGCTTACTTATGTTGTTCTGTGGAATTTTAATTTTAGCACCTATTTTTCCCAAAATACACATTTCTGACAATGCAATAAGCATACCTCCAGACGAAATATCATGTACAGAATTTAAAAGTTTTTTTAATATTAAGTCTAATATCAATAGACCATTATTTTTTTCATTAAATAAGTTTATTGGAGGAGGGGGACCTTCATAAAATTTTATAACTTCTTTAAAAAATTCACTTTGGTACAAGTGACCTAAAGTTTTTCCAATTATATATATATTGCTACCTGTTTCTTTAAAATTGGACGAGATTATATCATCAAGATTTTTGATTAGACCAACTCCACCTATTGTAGGTGTAGGTGATATAGAACTATTATTAGTTTCATTATAAAAAGAGACATTTCCGGACACGACAGGAAAATCTAAGTATGTGCATGCTTGGGAAATTCCATCAATCGTTTCAACAAACTGACCCATGATTTTTTCTTTTTCCGGATTTCCGAAATTTAAACAGTTCGTAATTGCAATAGGTTTTGAACCAACCGATATAAGGTTTCTCCACGCTTCACAAACGATTTGCTTTCCTCCAGTTATAGGTTCTGCTAAACAATAATCAGTTGAAGAATCTACAGTTAAAGCTACCGCTTTATTTTTTCCATGAATTCTAATTATACCAGAATCTCCACCAGGTTTTTGTATTGTATCACCCATTACAGTGCTATCATATTGTTCCCAAATCCAACTTTTTTCAGAATTATTAGGAGTAGTTAATATTTTTTTTAAAGATTCGGATATATTTATATCTTTATAAAATTTAGGTGGATTTACTTTTTTTTGAATTGAACTTTTTTTCCATTTTCTATTATAGATAGGAGAATCTTCAGACAGGGAACTTAAAGGAAGGTTTGCTACTTCTTTGCCATTGTAATCAAGAATTAATTTTTTTGTATCCGTAGTATTGCCAATAATTGAAAAATCTAAGCCCCATTTGGTGAATATTTTTTTTGCAATTTCTTCTTTTCCAGAATTAATTATTAAAAGCATTCTTTCTTGACTCTCTGAAAGCATTATTTCATAGGGTGTCATATTTTTTTCTCTACAAGGGACTTTATCTAAATTTATTTTAATACCTAGATTTCCCTTTGATGCCATCTCTACACTTGATGATGTTAAACCTGCGGCACCCATATCTTGTATTGAAATAATAGTATCGTCCTTCATAAGTTCTAAACAAGCTTCTAAAAGAAGTTTTTCAGTAAAAGGATCACCAACTTGAACCGTAGGTTTTTTTTCTTCTGCATTACTGTCAAATTCAGCAGATGCCATGCTCGCTCCATGTATTCCATCTCTTCCGGTTTTTGAGCCAACATAAATCACAGATTTGTTGAGACCTTCTGCTTTGGAATAAAAAATTTTATCCTTTTTAACCAACCCTACCGCCATTGCATTAACCAAGATATTTTCGTTATATGAAGAATTAAATTTTACCTCACCTCCAATAGTGGGTATTCCTATACAATTTCCATATCCTCCAATTCCCGAAACTACACCATCTAAAAGATTTTTGGTTTTTTGATGCGATGGAGAGCCTAAATGAATTGAATTTAAAATCGCTATCGGCCTAGCTCCCATTGTAAAAACATCTCTTAAAATTCCACCAACTCCAGTAGCGGCACCCTGATAAGGTTCTATAAATGAAGGATGATTATGGCTTTCAATTTTGAAAACTATGGCATCATTATCTTCGATATCTATAACGCCTGCATTTTCTCCAGGACCTTGTATCACTTTACTATTTTTTGTAGGAAGGTTTTTTAAATGCTTTTTGGAAGATTTATATGAACAATGTTCGTTCCACATTGCAGAAAATATTCCTAACTCTAGGATATTAGGTTCCCTTCCTATTAAACTAATAATCTTTTTATATTCATCAGGTTTAATTCCATGATTTTCAATAATTTTGGCAGTAATTTTCATACTAGTGAGATTTAAGCAAACTTGTGAACATAATTGATCCATCTTCTCCTGACAAATATGGGTCAATTACTCTTTCAGGATGAGGCATCATACCTAGAATATTTTTTTTATCATTCAGTATACCCGCTATATTATTCAAGGATCCGTTTGGATTTGAATTACTTTCAATTTTTCCATTTTCGTCACAATATTTAAAAGCAATTAAATTATTATCTTCAAGCTTTTTCAATAGCTCAGTATCTGCAAAAAAATTACCTTCATTATGAGCAATAGGAAGATTAATTATATTTTTATTTTTATAATTTGAGCAAAAATTATTATTTGTATTTAAAACTTTTAAAAAGACATTTTTGGATAAAAATTTAAGTTTTGTATTTCTTAGTAGAGCTCCAGGCAAAAGACCAGATTCGATTAGGATTTGAAACCCATTGCAAACACCTAATATAAGTCCACCATTTTTTCCATGTTTTATTACTTCATTTAAAATTTTAGATTTGCTGGCAATACAGCCAGTTCTTAAATAATCTCCATATGAAAAACCACCTGGCAAAACTACCAAATCGCTCTTAGGTAAATTAGTTTCATTGTGCCAAACCATTTCATTTTTAATCTGAAATTTTTCAAGAGCTACTGCGATATCGCGATCGCAATTAGAACCAGGAAAGACTACCACCGAAGCTTTCATTAATTGAAATTTATTGAGTAGTCTTCAATAACCATATTTGTTAAAAGTTTATTGCAAATCTCTTCAATAATTTTTTTAGCATTTTCTTTATTACTTTCATTTATTTCAATTTCAAAATATTTTCCCTGTCTAATATTTTCTATATTGCTATAACCCATATTTTTTAGAGTCTTTTCCACAACTGTTCCTTGTGGATCAAGCACTTCTTTTTTCAGAGTGACTGTTACTGAGAATTTCAATTTATTTTTTCTTTATGTTTACAGCTTTAGGTTTGCCAAATTTTACTGTACTTATGTTGCTTTCTTCATGAATTATACCAAGTCTTCTCGCAACTTCTTGGTAAGCTTGAATTATATTTCCTAAATCTTTTCTGAATCTATCCTTATCAAGTTTCTTTTCACTAACTAGATCCCACAGCCTACAAGTATCTGGGCTTATTTCGTCAGCTAAAATAATTTGATTTTTTCCATCTATATTTGCTGTACCAAACTCCAACTTAAAGTCTACAAGTTTGATTCCAACTCCCCTGAACATTCCCTGCATGAAATCATTTATTCTTATGCAATATTCATTTATTAAGTCTAAGTTGGCTGCATTTGGCACCCAATTGAATTCCAATATATGTTCTCTTGCAACAAGAGGATCACCGAATTCATCATTTTTATAACTATATTCAATTAATGGTTTAGATAAAATTGTTCCATCTGGAATTCCAAGTCTCTTCGTCAAAGAGCCCGTGGCTATATTTCTAACGATAAATTCGACGGGAAATATATTAGCCAGTCTTACTAATTGTTCGCGCATATTTATTCTCTTGATTAAATGAGTTTTAATTCCAATTTGATTCAGATTGTTTAAAATATGTTCAGAAATTCTATTATTTAGAACTCCCTTTCCTTCAACGATAGATTTTTTTAAATTATTAAAGGCGGTAGCATCGTCTTTGAAATGCTGGATAGCAGTTCCTTTTTCAGGGCCCTCATAAAGAATTTTTGCTTTTCCTTCGTAAAGTTTTTTACCTTTATTCATTTATTTTCTAAAAATCCTTTTAAATATTACGTCTATTTTTTTTGTATGATACTTAATATCAAACATTTTCACTAAATCTTTATTAGAAATTTTTTTATTAATCAATGAGTCTTTCGATAAACTTTCATATAGAGACATATTTTTATTCCAAGCATTTTGAGCGTTTTTTTGAACTAATAAATATGCTTTTTCTCTGGAAAATCCATATTTTGTTAACTCTATCATAACTCTTTGAGAAAATATTAATCCCTTTGTAATACTAAGATTATCTAACATTTTCTTTGGATAAACATTCATATTTTTTAAAAGATTTTTTAACCTATTTAGAGCAAAATCTAACGTGATAGTAGAATCGGGAGCAATGTTTCTCTCAACACTAGAATGAGAAATATCTCTCTCATGCCAAAGAGAAATGTTTTCAAGAGCTGGCATAACATAACTTCTTATCATTCTAGCTAAACCTGTTAAATTTTCACTTAATATAGGATTTTTTTTGTGTGGCATTGCTGAAGATCCTTTCTGATTTTTTCCAAAAAATTCTCCTACCTCACCAATTTCAGTTTTTTGAAGATTTCTAATTTCGGTAGCAACTCTTTCTATAGAACCAGCAATGATCCCCAAAGTAGAAAAATAATAGGCATGTCTATCCCTTGGTATTATTTGAGTTGAGATAGGCTCAACTCTTAATTTTAATTTTTTTGCTACGTAAGATTCAACGCCAGGGTCAACATTTGCAAAAGTTCCAACAGCTCCAGAAATAGCGCATGTAGAAATTTCATCAATAGCACTTTTCATTCTTTTTTTATTTCTCTTAAATTCTTCGTAAAAACTTGCTAATTTTAACCCAAAAGTAGTTGGCTCCGCATGAATGCCATGACTTCTTCCTATACAAACAGTTTTCTTATATTTTAAAGCTTTATTTTTTAGTACTTTTAACAAATCATCAATGTCTTTAAGAATAATTTTGCCAGATTGAAGTAGTTGAATATTTAAACAAGTGTCCAGCACATCAGATGAAGTCATTCCCTTGTGCAAAAATCTCCCTTCCGGACCGACTTTTTCATTAATGGAGGTAAGAAAGGCTATTACATCATGATGTACCTTGGATTCTATTTTATGAATTCTATCAACATTAATTATAGCTTTTCTTTTAACTTTAGCCGCTACACCTTTCGGTATTAATTTAAGCTTTTCCATCGCTTGAGCTGCAGCAATCTCAATTTCTAACCAGATTTGGTATTTATTTTTTTCATTCCAAATTTCTTTGATTTCTTTTCTCGCGTATCTATCAATCATAAAATATAAGGAGGTTTTTCATAATTTTTTTTTGATTTTGTGAATATTTCAAATCCATTATCGGTTACACCAACAGTATGTTCGAATTGTGCTGATAGTGATTTATCTTTTGTAACTGCGGTCCAACCATCGTTAAGCAATTTCGTATTATAAATACCCTCATTTATCATGGGCTCTACTGTAAAAATCATTCCTGTTTCCAATTTTATACCATCTCCTTTTTTACCATAGTGTAATACGTTTGGCGCTTCATGAAATACTTTACCAATTCCGTGTCCGCAAAAATCTCTAACAACAGAAAAGCCTTTTTTTTCTACATAGATTTGAATTGTTTCACCAATATCACCCAGATGTGCTCCATTTTTAATTATTGAGATACTTTTCATCATAGCATTATATGTAGTAGAAATTAAATTTTTACATTTTACAGAAACATCTCCAACATAAAACATTCTACTAGTATCACCATGCCAACCATTAACTATCGCCGTCACATCTATATTTACTATATCTCCTTCTTTTAAATATTTTTCTGTTGGAATTCCATGACAGACCACATGATTTACTGAAGTACAACATGTCTTTGGAAACCCTCTATAAAAAAGTGGAGCGGAATAGCCACCATTGTCACGTATGAATTCATAGCAAATTTTATCTATTTTTTCTGTCGAAATACCTGGTTTAACATACGAAGTGATTTCGTCTAATGTCTTTGCTCCCAAGGACCCAGCTATTCTCATTTGTTCAAAAAATTCTTTGTAATTATTTTTCATAAAAAATTTGATTATTAATTATTATCTCTTCGGCACTCAATTTACAATCATAACAAAGTATTTTAACTTCATTTTTTATAGCAAGATCAAAAGCATTGTTGTAATCAACATCTATATCTTTTGCAATTTTAAACAATTTACAATCTTCTCTTTGAATTAAAAATAAAAGGTAGCATTTGTAACCTTTTTTTTTAGCCTCTATTAATTCCATTAAATGTTTTGTTCCACGCGATGTAATCGCATCGGGGAACTCAGCAGTATTCATTTCTCTTACTAGAGTAACATTTTTTACTTCCAAGAAACATTTCTCTTTATTATTAGAAATTAAAAAATCAAATCTGGTATTGTTTGAAAATTTTACCTCAGGTTTAATCTCTGTGAATTTGCTTAGGCATTGAATTTTTTTTGCTTTTAAAGATTCTAAAATAATTTTATTAGTTAAATGAGTATTAATTCCAACAAGTTTATTCTCGACCTCAATAATTTGAAGAGTATATTTTAATTTTCTTTTTGGATTATCTGATTCAGAGAACCAAACTTTATTTCCTGCTTTCAACAAACTAAGCATTGAACCCGTATTTGGGCAATGAGCTGTTATAGTTCTATTTTGATGTTTTATATCAACAAAAAACCTCTTATATCTTTTTATTAGAGTTCCTTGTAATAATTTCTTTTCAAATTTCATTTGATATGAATACTATTCGAATATGAAGAAAACCAAAGAAAAAGTAAATGCCGCAATTATTATAATTGGTAATGAAATTTTATCAGGAAGAACTCAGGATGTTAATGTTGCAGCTATATCTTTTTGGTTGAATGAGCTTGGCGTAAAGCTCGAAGAAGTTAGAGTGATTCCTGATATAGAAACTTCCATAATTGAAACCATCAACGAAGTAAGAAAAAAATTTAAATATGTATTCACCACGGGAGGAATAGGTCCCACACACGACGACATAACTTCTCAATCAATCGCAAAAGCATTCAATTTAAAATACGGATATCACAAAGAAGCTTATGCGATTTTAGAAAAATATTATGGTAAAGCAAAATTTAGCTCTGGAAGAAAAAAAATGGCCATGATGCCAATAAAAGCTTCTTTAATTTTAAATTCTTCAAGTGGAGCCCCTGGTTTTATCGTAGATAATGTTTATTCCTTGCCTGGGGTTCCTTCGATTCTAAAATCTATGTTAGGTGGATTAAGTAGTAAAATTAAAGGTGGTAAAAAGATTTTAAGTAAGACAATAAGTGTGAGAACTATAGAAAGTGAAATAGCGAAGCCACTTGCCAACGTTCAGCTTAAGTTCAAAAAAGTTGATATTGGAAGTTATCCTTTTTTTAAACAAGGAAAAGTAGGCGTTTCAATTGTTATAAGATCTACGGAGCAAAACTTGATTTTTGATTGTTATAAGGATATTAAAGATTTCATTAAAAAAAAAAAAATCGAAACAATATAATATTATATATGATTTATTATTTTGCTTATGGTAGCAATCTTAATCATCACCAGATGACAAAAATTAGATGTATAGGGTCAAAATATTTAAAAACTTTTTTTCTTAAAAATTATAAATTAATATTTTGTCATCCTAATAAATTGAATAAATTTGGTTATGGAAATGTAATAAAAAAAAAAGGATCAGCAGCTCCCGGTGCGATTTGGAAAATTACTAAAAAACATGAGAAAATACTAGATCACTATGAAGAATTTCCAAACACATATCAAAAAGAATATTTCTATTTAGAGAGAAAAAAGATTATGTTTTATATAATGAAAAAGTATTATCTTAAAAAACCCCCTAAAAGCTATATTGATACAATTAACGAAGGATATAAAAATTGTAATATAGATTTAAGAATAATCTCTTAACTTTAATGATAAAATTCAACTCAAGCCCAAAACCAACCATAGGGGTAGAGATAGAACTTCAGCTGATAGATAAAAATAATTTTGATTTAAAAAATATATCTTCAAAAGTGCTTGCTAGCATCGACAAGAAATTTTCGAACAACATCAAATGTGAACTTATAGAATCAATGATAGAAATTAATACTAATATTTGTTCAAATATAGATGAAGTAGAAAGAGATATTATAAAAACTTTAAATCATCTTGATGATACATTGAAAAGCTACGATACTGAATTAAATTGTACAAGTCTTCATCCTTTCTCGATAGGAAAAAAACAAATTATTACTGACAATCCCAGATATAAAAGAATAATGAACGATCTTCAGATGGTGGGGAGAAGGTTTATTTCTCAAGGACTCCATATTCATATTGGAATAAACGAATCTGAAAAAGCTATTAAGATAAATAATGGCTTAAGAATATATTTACCATTACTTCTTGCTCTTTCAACATCATCTCCCTTTTTTGAAGGAGAAGACACCGGACTTCATTCTTACAGAACAAAACTGTTTGAAGCACTGCCCTTAGCAGGAATGCCAGATTATTTAAACAACTGGAATCATTTTGAAAATTTAACCAAACAACTCGAAGACGCCGGTATAATTAATTCGGTGAAAGATCTTTGGTGGGATGTTAGACCTCATCCAGGATTTGGAACAGTTGAAATAAGAGTTTGTGATATACCCATAAATTTTAAAGAAATTTTAGCTCTAGTTGCTTTAATACAAGCTCTTGTTGTTAGATTGATCAATATAGAAGCTCAACCTGATACACATATACAAATTCTACAATCAAATAAATGGCAGGCTGCACGCTATGGTCTCGATGGAGTTTTTGTTGATCCAAAAACTTTTCGAAAATTAACAATGAGAAAGGCAATTGAAAATCTTTACACGTTCGTAGAACCTGCAATCGTTTCATTGGGATCAAAAAAATATATTAATATATTAAATAAAATATTAAGTGAAGGCACAGGGTCAACAAAACAGAGAAAACTTTATAATAACTCTAAAAATTTTAGACATGTATTAAAAACTTTAAAAGAACAATTTTATCAATAATTATTAAAGTTTAAGTGATTTCTTGATTTTTTTAGAATATTTTCAATACTAATATCAGAAACATTTTTGGAATTGACGAAAGTTATAAAAAAATTGTATGTTATTTGAAAAA
>Ga0208766_1001405_pt1 | contig 12798 bp, 11 predicted proteins | sample ETN01SmetaG_3_FD_185792 | JGI IMG/M metagenome (GOLD analysis project Ga0208766, IMG submission 185792) | Marine microbial and viral communities from oxygen minimum zone, Eastern Pacific Ocean - ETNP2014F12-01SV263 (SPAdes) (version 2) | ecosystem: Environmental > Aquatic > Marine > Oceanic ...
GGGTTCGGTCGGACTGCCCTTTGGCATTCTCAAGCCAGATGGGAGCGAGACTTTGGCCGTCTATCTCGTGTTCTATTTTTACGTTCGCAATTTCGCACAGTGTCGGGACTAGGTCCATGGTGATGCCCAGTTCATTGCTCCGACCTCGAGGGATTACCCCAGGCCAGACTGCGCAGGTGGGGACGCGGATGCCTCCTTCCCAGTGGTCTTGTTTGCCGCCCCGTAATTGGCCATTTAAGGCGCCATGAGGCAGGGAGCCGCCATTGTCTGAAGAGAACACGATAAGTGTCTCCTCAGATATGCCTTCTTCCTTTACGGCGTCCAGGAACTTCCCGATTTCGTGATCCATGTGCTCAACAAAGGCAACATTGGTGGCTCGTTTTTTGTCCAGTTGAGGTTCTCGGGCCTTTACTTTATCGAGCCAATCTTTCGGGGGCTGGATCGGGAAGTGGGGAGCGTTGTAGGCCAGGTATAGGAAGAAAGGGCGATCCTTGTCAGCAGATTGCTTCTTGAGGTAGTCGATAGCCCATCTGGTAAATACTTCGGTGGCGTGCCCCTTGGGCTTTACCGTCTCCTTGTTAAACCGCATCCAGTTTACTCCGCCTCTCAGGTGGGTCCAGTAGTCGTCCATCATGTCCGCCAAAAACCCATGGAAAAAATCGAATCCGCGGTCGTTGGGGATGTTGGGGGATTCGAAACCAAGATGCCATTTGCCGACCATGCCGGTATGGTATCCAGATTTTTTTAGTAACTGCGGTAGAGTGGGGCCAGTGGGGAGGAAGTAACCCCAACTATTCTCACTCCGTTGACGTATTACTCCCGGGGCCCCGACGATATCGGGGTAGCGTCCGGTCATTAACGAGGCACGAGTCGGGGTGCAGACGGTACAATTGGAATAGAACTGGTCAAAACGAAGCCCTGATTGCATTAATTTATCGATGGCAGGAGTGCGGATATCCTTGCCTCCAAAAGAGGAAAGGTCGCTATAGCCAAGATCATCAACCAGAATGACAATGATATTTGGCTTTGATTTTGCCGAAACAGAAAAGGCTAAGGCAAAAAGGATCGTAATGAAATACCTCATGAGCATAGTTTGAAGGCAAAGTCCAGCAGGGGTCAATTCGTCTTAAGCAAGAACTTTTGCATTCGTTGCCCGATAATATCGCCAGTGTAAATATTCCCCTGTTTGTCCACTGCCAGGCAATGAACCCAATTCAGTTCTCCCGGCTTTTCTCTGCCATCGGTTGCTTTGGGCATAAACCACATTTGCTGGAGTTTTCCGTCTGGTTTAAATCGCATAAAAACCTGATCTTTAGGGGGGCAACCCAGCGGGGCCGTTGGATATTTGGGGTTAAAGCGCCATTTCATTGGGGAGGATCCGCATACCCAAATATCATCTTCGGCCGTGATGTGAAATCCCCAAGGAACAATAATGTTTTTCCATGAACCTGTCTGCTTGCCGTTGGTGTCATAAACCTGAATTCGGACATTGTTTCTATCGGCAACGTATATGTTATCTTTTGAATCAATGGCAATTGCGTGTGGGATGCTGAAGCGCCCGTCAGTGTTACCCAAAGTTCCCCAAGCTTTGATGAATTTTCCATTTTTATCACAATGCACAATGCGCGCGTTGCCGTAGCCGTCGGAAATAAAAACATCTCCATTTGAGGCAATCGCCATGTCGGTTGGTTTATTGAGATGGGTTTCATCTTCACCAGGCACGCCTGGCGTGCCAATATGCATGAGTTCTTTTCCTTCGGGGGTAAACTTTCTCACAAGATGTAACCCAACATCTGCGAGCCAGATATGGCCTGTGCGGTCAATTTTAATCTGATGAGCTGTGCTGTTTTGCTCTGTTTCCCAGTGGGTAAGCAGATCTCCATCTGGCGAGTAAACCTGAACTGCCGGTTGAGTGCGGGTGTAGCACCAGATATTGCCTGACTTGTCGATTGCGACTCCAGGCATATCGCTCCAAGGAATTTCTTCGGAGCGTTTGGGCCATGATGGGTCAACCTGGTAGTGCGGAGCGACGTTAACTTTCGGATAAGGGCTTTCTTCGGCGAGGGGGGTGGGGGCGGTCGAGCAAGAAAAAAATATGGATACCGCTAGAAGCGCAGCGAAGATATGTGATAGCTGTTTCATTTGTCAGTATTTTGAACTCCATTTAGGATTTCATCCACTTTTTTCTTAACGAACTCATTCATTTGTATAATGGGAGGCCATTCACGCTTAAACCCTTCGCCGGGGAGTTTTTTAGTCGCATCCAATCCCATCTTAGAACCGATTGCGATTTCATTTGTGGCGTGATCCAGCACGTCTGATGGGCCTCGCGTGAAAAGAGTGTCTCTTTGAGGGTCGGTATTGGCCCCAATACGGAAAAGGACTTCGCTTGTATCATGGACGTCCACTTCATCATCAACTACCACTATATATTTACTGAACATCATTTGCCCCATCCCCCAGAGTCCGTGCATGATCTTGTAAGCCTGCATTGGATATGTTTTTTTGATGCTAACAAACACCAAATTATGGAACACACCTTCGGCCGGCAAGGCGATGTCAGTAATTTCCGGGAAGTTCATTCTCAAAATGGGCATGAAGAGCTTAACGCTGGCACTGCCAAGATAGAAGTCCTCCATGGGCGGTCGGCCAACGATGGTGCTCGGGTAAATGGCGTCTTTACGCCTGGTGATCGCGGTAACGTGAAAGGCGGGGTATTTGTCAGGCAAGGTGTAATAACCGGTGTGATCCCCAAAAGGCCCTTCGTCCCTTAAAGCTTCTGTGGGGTCGACATAGCCTTCAATAACGATGTCTGCGTTGGCTGGGACCTGTAAGTCATTGGTCTCACATTTAACTAGCGGAACTGATTTTTGCCTTAGATATCCAGCGAGCAGCAGTTCATCCAAGCCATCAGGTAAAGGGGCGGTGGCGCAGAATGGGTATACCGGGTCACCCCCAAGAAACACGCTTACCGGCATGCGTTCGCCTCGTTCGTAATAACGTTTCCCATGGCGAGTGGCTACTTTTTGCAATTGCCAATGCATGCCCGTTGTTTGGGGATCAAAAACCTGCATGCGGTACATTCCCAGATTGCGTGTGCCTGTATCAGGGTCCTGAGTGACTACGCAGGGTAAAGTGATAAAGCGCCCGCCATCTTGGGGCCAGCACTTCTGAATGGGTAAATCTAATAAGGTGGGAAGCTCTGAGGATGGACAGTCTTTTGTGTTAAACTGTTCGATAAGGTCTTTGCATGGCCCACTGGAGACTTGCTTAGGCTTGGCGTGTCGCAATTCGAGGGCTGAGCCGAGCAGCTTAATGGTTTCAGTGATCCCTGTGGGAGGTTTTGCTTGCATGAGTTTGCCTAGTTCTTCAGCCGCTTCACTGACTGATTGCCGGCCAAGAACTGTAGCCATTCGCTGATGCGACCCCATGGTGTTGATAGCCAGAGGAACTCCTGACTGTTGGCCATTAACCGTAGGGGCTTCGAAAAGGAGTGCCTTGCCGCCTCCGGGCTTTTTCATTTCCCGGTCGGCAATCTCAGTGATTTCCAGTTCGGTCGCGACCGGCGTACTGACACGGATTAGGTCGCCCTGTTTCTCAAGAGCAGAAATGAATTCACCGAATGAATCGAATGCCATGCTGGTGTGACATTAACGTTTAAGTTGTTGAATGAAAAGAAACTCTAGAACGAGTCAATGCTTTTAGCGCTTCGGAATGGGCCTGATTTTCTGTTCCTGCACCCTCTGTCGTAGGATTTCTATCTGCGGCACTCTGTTTCTAGTCGGAACAGTTTTTAGGCTATTCGAAGCGGTGCTGCGAGGTTTCCCTAAATTAAACTCAATTGTCTTGAATGCTTTAGCGTTGAATGCAGCTTCTCCAAAAACGGGGCTTTTGATTTTAACGCTTCCATTTTCCCAGGATTGAATTTCACCAGTAATGCGGACGTCGTCAACCAGTGTGGCTCGTATGGACTTGGAGCTAATGACTGGATTGCGAAGTTTTTCCTTAGCCATATGAATATGACTGACGGTGTTCAGAGGTATGGGTAGCTCAGCAAACTCGGTCTTAAATTTCATGGTTCCCTCAGTAATGCCAACCAGACTGCCGCTAATGCTGTCTTCATTATTGAACATTACATAGTCATCCTTGGTTGTGGTGTTCGCATTTGTGGAAGCATTCGGAAGAGCTCCATCCCACTTGGATATGGTAATATTACTGATGCGGGCAGGGATTGAGGATCGTGAATGAAAAGCGATTCCTTTTCCGAGGAGATCCGTTGGTCGTCCGGAATTATCCTTAAAGGTGCCTGCCATTCGCCCGTCGACAAGAATTGCGAGGGTCTTCTTGGTGGGGTTAACGCAGATGGCTATATGAGATTTCAGGCGGGCCCGGTTGAGACGGTGAGTAACGGTTGAAGGGGTAAGCCGCGAACTGCTGAGTCTTCCATCCACCTTGGAATAGCGATAGATGTACATCGATGTACTCGAAATCCTAATACTGTAGCAGTTGCCCGAAGTGTAAGAGGCAAGGTTGTCAGTAAGAACGCTAATATATATGCTGGGTGATCCGGAAGACCACTGGTAGTCAAATTCAATTTTTGCTGATTTGGGTATCTTGGGGAATAATCTCCCGACATTTGCACTGGTACCATTGCTTTGAAAACCGTCATTTCTAAATGTCCATTTGTAGGTTCCACTGTTAGTGTGTTTCCATTGTTTTACGTCCTCGCTGCTTGGTCCGACATATAGTGCTTCAGTGCTAATTTGCCCGGGAATCAGCGTCTGCACGCTGCTCCGTTCCAGGGTAATTTTATTTCCATACCACGTGTCTAAAACCAGTTTATCCTTATCGAGGGAATGAACATCACCGACGAGACTGTCTCCGTTTATCAGGCGAACAAGACCGTTGTGGTTCTTTTTTTCTGCTTCGGAAGGCGTTAAGGTAAGCTTAGCGAGTTGTGAAGGATTTACTCGCAGTTCCGGTTCAATAGCCGGGTGGCTCCAAACCAATTCGCCCTTTTCATTGAATCCTTTAAATTCACCCCTAAAAACATCTCCGTTAAGCAAGCGCAAATGAACTCCCTTGATGGTGCTGCTATTAAATGAATCAGAGACCGGAGTAACGGATGCTGGGGGTCTGAGCAGCAATTCGGCACGCTGAGGTCGGGGTGCCGGCTTAATAAGCTGGGCGTCTAGGCTTAGAACGCAAACAAACGAGAACGCGGTTATGAGGGGTTTCATCACTCTAGATTAGTATTTAAACTCTATTCTCTCGAAGGCATTTTCGTCAAAAGAGGCTTTTTTAAAAAGCGGGCTGGTTAAGGTGATTTTGCCGTCCTTCCAGTCAGATATTTTACCGGTAAGGCTTCCTTTGTTGCCTCTTAAGACCGCGCGAACAGAACCCTTCGGGATACTCATGCTTTCAGTGGGACGCGCGAGATTGATTTGACTAATGTTTTTAAGGGGGATCGGTAGCTTGGCGAAGCTGGTTTTAAACGTAATATTGCCTCCCTGAATACCCAGCAGATTTCCGCTTATGCTGTCTTCATTAATAAAGAAGACAAAATCCTCCACGCCATTTCCAGTCGTTGTTTTGTTTCCGTTGGGCAGGGTGCCATTCCATTCAGACATGGAAATATTATTGATAGCCACAGAGTTGGAGCTCATTGAGGTAAAGAGGAGGCCTTTGGCCTCATCAGGTATCTCATCCTGTTGGGCGTCTTCCCATTTTTTAAGAAATTTTTCGTTAATGTACAGTGCTATGATATTTTTACTTCTGTCTATGCGAATGGAAATTCGGGCGCGGTTGCCCAGTTCGTTTAAGTTGATCCTGACATTGGAACCTATATTACGGCCACCGCCAACCCCATTGCGGCGGGTATAGCGGTATAGGTACGCGTATGAGGTATTCAGTCTTAAACAGTACGAGTTGCCTGTTGAGTAGGAATCCAAGCGGTCGGACAAGAAATTGACGTAAAGATTCATGTAACTCGACCACTCAACATCAAAGTCAAAACGCGCGAGAGTAGGGATCTCTTTAAATTGGCGGCCAACCCGAGCTTGGCTGTATTTGGCCTCCAGGGACATGTTGTTGAATCTCCATGTGCCTTGAGCGGCATTAACCTGTCTAGTTTTGGCCTCGATTTGGGATGCGTTTGAATCTGATTCCAATTCTTTGATCAACTTACCGCTTGATGCGTCATAGAAGACCCAGTTGCGAATGTTTTTTGGGCCCTCGTATAAGGTTTTAAGTGTAGTGAATCCGGGAATTAAGGATTTTATGGCTGACTGTTTAATTTGGATTTCTCCGCCATGCCAAGTGTTTACCGTTAGTATTCTATTCTTCAATCCGATCAGGTCTCCTGAAAGGCCATCTCCATTAATCAGCGTAATTTTTGAAGAATGGATTCTTGTCTTCCCTAGTGCCTCGTTGTCTCCAAATTGGATGTGCTTGATGTGTGCAGGCGTGATTTTTAGTTGAGGAGATACATGAGGATGATTCCATACAACACCGCTATCTGGATCGAGCCTTTCAAATGATCCCCTGAATATATCGCCACTTTTTAGTTCTATATGTTCATCTTTTAGTTGTTTTGTGAAATTGAACCTAGGCGCCTTGATGGCATTAGGCACGGGAGCACGACCAATGACAATATTTTTGCCCAAGACTCCGGGAACGACCTTTAAGCCTCCTTTTAGCGGAAAAGGTTGCTTTTGGGCCCAGCTCACTGAGGGCAGAAAGACTGCAAACAAAATAATTAAGACTGAATGCCTCATTCGACGCACTATACAACTTGATTAGACGGGTTTCGTCAAGAAACCCCAGAAAAAAGCAAATTCTGTAATCGAGTACCTGTTAAGACAGGACGTTGTCATCTTTCAGTTTCTTTAGTTTTGGTTCAATTGAAAGAGCGCAATAGGGAGCTTTGGGGTTCAGACGAAAATAATCCTGATGGTTTTCTTCGGCTTCGAAAAAGTCATTCAATGGCTCAATTATTGTCGTAATGGGCGAATTAAACTTTCCTTTCCACTTTTCCATCGATTTTTGGGCAGCTTCCTGTTGCTGTTCATTGTGAGGCATAATGGTTGAGCGATATTGAGTACCTACGTCATTGTCTTGTCGATTGAGTGTGGTTGGGTCATGCGCTTGCCAAAAGACATCCAGAATATCTTCCATAGTAATGAGCTCAGGCTTGAATTCAATTTGAATGACCTCGGCATGACCTGTGTTGCCAGTGCAGACATCCTTATAGCTGGGGCTTTCTTTTTGCCCGCCAGCGTAACCTGACACCACAGATTCCACGCCGTTGAGACTGCTAAAGATGGCCTCTAGGCACCAAAAGCAACCTCCTCCTAGTGTGACTTTTTCATTTTTCAAGCCTATTTGCTGCCAGGCTTTACTGGAGGTATTGATTTAAGGTCTTCCGGTAGATTCTCAGGGTCGTATGTTTCGACCTTCATGGTTAAGAGGCTGTAAAAGGGAACCTTGGGTTCGTATTTTCCATTGGACCGATCTACCAGGACTGCAAGTGCTGCCAGCTTAGCCCCTTCCTCCTGGACAATATTAATTGCTTCATCTGCCCGTCCGCCACGTGTTACGACATCTTCCACAATCAAGACTTTCTCTTCAGGATCGAACTTGAAGCCCCTGCGTAAAACCAAGCTACCATCTTCCTTTTCCACAAAAATAAAACGCACTCCCAGTTGTCGTGCCACTTCCTGACCGATCACTAGCCCGCCCATCGCCGGAGCCATTACTGTGTCAATTTCCAGGTTGCGAACCTTGTCGGCAAGGGCTTTGCCTAACCTTTCCACTGTTGGCATTTTCTCTAGGGCGGTGGCGCATTGGAAGAATTCACGGCTCCTTAACCCGCTCCGTAGAATGAAATGTCCCTCAAGCAGTGCTCCGGCTTGGCGGAACGTTTCCATGACTTCATCCTGATTCACGAGATGATTCTATAGTCATAGCTCCATTATATCAATGCCAACTCATTACCTTTAACCTCGAATAGCAGGTGTATATATGTTAATTCAGCAATGTGTTAAGGAGGGTTAAGTTATTGGCAGCAGTTCTTCTTTTGCCTTGTTGCTATGCAATAGGGCAGGTTTTTTTCGAGATTGTATTTCAATTAAAATTTAACGGGATGGTTTTGGTGCCGATGGCAACAGGAAGCGCATGCATGCTCCTCTTGTATACTTGGCTGCCTAAGCCTATATGGACTTACGTGCTGGGGCATGAATTTACACACGCAATAGCTAGCATGCTTTGCGGAGGGCGGGTGAAGGGGATGAAGGTTACCGGTAAAGGAGGGCATGTTTACGTTACTCGCGATAATTTCTTTGTAACACTGTCACCATATTTTATCCCCATATACGCCATAATGGTTTTTGTTGTGTTTGCGCTGAGCCGTCAATTTTTTAGCTGGGATACGCCAATGGCTTGGGCAGCTTTTTTTTGGGCACTTGGATTGGCTTATTCGTTTCATATATTTCTAACCTGGGATATTCTCCACACGCGACAGCCTGATATCACCTCTCAAGGTTACCTTTTTTCCGCAGTTATTATTTTTCTAGGAAACTCCATGATTGCAGTTTTGGGGATGAAGTTTGTTTCAAATGGTATAGGCTTTAGCCAAATAGCTTATTCATTAGGGAGCGAAGTGTCAGAAACTTATCGTATAATCGGTAGTTTCGCGCAGAACGGGTTGATTACCATTAATTCAGCCTTGAAATCGAATCTTAGCTAGGGCGAAATGCGCTCACACGATGACTTTAAGTGATATTGTTCAGGCCGATCACATCGAGCCTAATCTGAAAGCTGATGATCGGTGGGGTGCTATTGATGAGTTAGTGGACAAACTGATCACCAGCGGGGCTCTGGGTAAAGAAAATCGCGAGGAAATTATTGAGGTGATCAAAAAACGCGAGAAATCCATGAGTACAGGCATTGGGTTCGGAATCGGGATACCCCATGCGGCCACCGAATCCATTGAGGAAGTGGTGGGGGCTTTGGGGCGGTCCAAAGCGGGAATTGATTTTGAGGCCTTGGATAATCAACCAGTCAACTTGGTTGTCCTTTTTCTTGTTCCTCAAGGCCAGTTTCAGAAACATCTAAACACATTGGCAAACATCGCCAAATTGCTTCATAATCGCGACTTTCGTGAGTCTATCGAAAATGCTTCGGATGCCGAGGCAATCCAGCAGATTATTAGCCAACCAGCCGAGTAGTTGCGGTGATTCAGTCTGAGATTGAACGAAGACTCCTTCAGGCAGTAATTAAGGAGCTGTCCGGATCTGAAAACGAAAAGATTTTCGTGCGACCTTGTGCTGACTTGCAACATGGGGACTACCAGAGTAATGCCATCATGGTTCTGGCTAAAAAAAGGCATATGAACCCAAGGCAGTTGGCTGATCAGGTCTTGGAGGGATTAGATTTATCTGAAATATGTGAGCCAGTTGAAGTATCCGGGCCTGGTTTTCTTAACTTCAGGCTAAGAACTGAGGTGATTGAAAACTCCCTGAGCCAAGCTCTCGACCAAGAGTGCCCATTTATTAACAAGGCTAAAAATCCGGCAGTTGTTGTCATTGATTTCAGTTCCCCTAATGTAGCCAAGCCAATGCATGTGGGGCATATCCGGTCGACCATTCTTGGCGATAGTTTAGCTCGGGTGATGCGTCTTCTTGGTCATGAGGTTGTAACGGACAATCATATTGGAGATTGGGGAACCCAGTTTGGGATGCTTTTATTGGGATGGAAAACCATTCTCAATGAGAAAGCACTCGAACAGGATGCGATTGCAGAATTGGAGCGGCTTTATAAAGAGATCAATGGGAACGAGTCCTTAAGGGGTGGGGCGCGTGAGGAATTAGTGAAGCTTCAACAGGGTGATGAGGAAAACATAGGTATATGGCAGAGAATGATTGCCTTATCACAGGGGCAATTTGATACCGTGTACGGTCGTTTGGGGGTTTGTTTTGATCAGACCCTAGGCGAAAGTTATTACAATCCCTCTCTTGCAGGGACAGTTGAACAACTACAGAAGCTTAATATAGCAGAGCAAAGCGAAGGGGCACTTGTGGTTTGTTTTCCTGGGGATAAACAACTTGAGGATAAGCCGGCTATTGTTCAAAAGAGCGATGGCGCGGCAAATTATACGACTACGGACCTGGCGACATTGGCATACCGCCTTAATGAGTGGTCTCCTGATAAGATCGTTTATGTCACTGACGGACGTCAGCAACTTCATTTTCAGCAGCTTTTCGCTATATTTAGGCGTTGGAGAACCGATGTAAAAGTTGAGCTAGAGCACGTGTGGTTCGGCTCCATTTTAGGGCCTGATGGCAAACCTTTTAAAACGCGTTCGGGAAAAACGATTAAACTTTCCGATTTGCTGGACGAGGCTGAGGAGCGTGGGTTCGATTCTGTTACTCAGAAAAACCCAGAGCTACCTGAATCAGAGCGGCGTGAAATTGGACGGATAATAGGGTTGGGAGCCTTGAAGTATGCTGATTTGTCTAATAACCGTCAGAGCGATTATGTCTTTGATTGGGACAAGATGCTTGCTTTGCAGGGTAATACAGCGCCTTACCTTCAATATGCTTATACGCGAGTACGGAGCATTTTCAGGAAAGCAAAGCAGTCCAACTGGAGTCAGGTTTCAATCCGGTTAACCGAGCCCGAGGAATTAACTTTGGCCAAGCATCTGATGAATTTTGGGCATACCTTGGAGATGGTGGTCGAAGATCATCGTCCTAATTTTCTCTGTAATTATCTTTTTGAACTGGCTGGGCATTTTAGTCGTTTTTACGAGGCGTGCCCCGTCCTGAAGGCTGAGCAGAAGCAAAAGGAGAGTCGACTTGCTCTTTGTGAATTAACTGCTCGAGTGCTGCGAGAAGGGCTTGCTGCTCTTGGGATCGAAGTTACGGAAGTAATGTGATAAGGCGCGTGAATAACTCGTGTTCACTATTACAGTGATGTACTTTCTCCCGTAATAATCCGTAACCTGTTCCATACGCCGGACCGTTAAGCACACATCCATCAGCCTTGCACTGTTCCATTTGCTTTACACCCTTAGTTCTTATTGAGTCAAGGGTGCCTTCAGCTTCATATTTCCACCCGATCAATAACGTGCTTGGGAATATTTTACGCAAACTCTTGATTATTTTTGTGGTTGGCACTAGTTGGAGTGTGTGGGGAGTATTTGAATCAACTTTTCCTTTTCGAGGTGCTTCTGGCCTGAAATCGCTGACTGCGGCTACATGGAAAAAAGCAGCCACTTCAGTCTTGGATTTATCAATTATTTGCCTTTGCAGAGAATCTGTAGTTGTGAATGGGTGGATTTGAATATCCTTGGATGAAGGGCGTTTCTGGGCCGACTCTGAAAGCAGGAGGGTGACCTTGTGGTTTGCTTGGCTGAGTGCGTCTGCAAGCATGCACCCCAAGCGTCCAGTTGATCGATTAGTTAATAATCGTACTTCATCAATTGGCTCAATAGTAGCCCCGGCTGTCACCAAGCAGTGCATGGGTAGGGTGAGCAATTACAGCGCTAATCTGCGAGTTTTGCCCGGTGGAAAACTGTATAACGTTGTCATCTGGAGAGCAATCCAGATGATGAACTTACGGGTTGCGCCTTGCTACTTTTTGCCCGCCTTGTCCAGATCGGCAAAAGGGGTATTGATCTGGCTGCTGTCCTCTGTGGTGTCGTTTTCTTGATTCGTCTCCTCCTCAAGCTCCTGCAGCTTTTCTTTTGCGTGAGGGTTTTCTGCTCTTTGGTTTTTAGGCAATGGATTAACCAGTGCGTCTATGCCTCGGCCGGCCAATCTGGGGGCTATGTCCGCTTTGCCCCAAGGCTTGAGTGAGTTAATAAAACGCTTAACGGTATCGAACCCGATATCTTTATGGGCGTTTTCACGGCCTCGAAAGCGAAGGTGGATTTTCACCTTCATATCTTGGCATAGAAAGTTTGTTGCATGGGCCAGCTTGAAGTCGAAATCGTGCTGTTCGCAACGCGGTCGCAACTGCACCTCTTTTAGCTTGCCAGCGTGAGAGTTTCGGCTTGTTTCTTTTTTCTTCTTGGACTCCTCGTATTGATACTTTCCGAAGTCACATATGCGACAAACGGGGGGTCTAGCATTGGGCGAAATCTCAACCAAATCTAACAAGTGCCGCTTGGCGAGGGCGAGGGCTTCCTCGGTTTTCATGATTCCCACCTGTTCCCCCTCAGCATCCACGACCCGCACCTCTCGCACTCGAATCCGGTCATTGACCCGGATTCGTGGTTCCCAGTGACGTCGTCCTCTTCCCTTGCCGCGTGGACGACTCAAAGTTGTTCCTTAGATTCTTGTTTAGCCATATGATTTATCACTGCATTACTCAGTGGACACGCTTCTATTTGATCCGAATTATGATTTGAGGCAAGGAGAAAAACCTCATGCTATTGGACTTTGTTTTTTCATGGCAATCACTTTCCCGAGCCAGTAGGTTCCCCGCCCAGTAATGGCAAGTATATATCCATTTAATGCCTTAAGGCCCGCAACAGGCATGGCAGGAGAGGTTTGCGAGCTCCCTTATGACGTGATGAATAGCGAGGAAGCTAGGGAGCTGGCAAAGGATAAGCCTCATAGTTTTCTCCACGTGAGCAAGCCGGAAATAGATTTAGAGCCCGGAATAGATATCCATTCGCCCGCTGTATACGCAAAAGGGGCAGAAAATTTCAGATTTCTTCAAGAACAAGGCATCTTGCTCGAAGATTCATCCCCCTGCTATTATCTTTACCAACAGGTTATGGCTGGCCACAAG
>Ga0208766_1001407_pt1 | contig 12790 bp, 11 predicted proteins | sample ETN01SmetaG_3_FD_185792 | JGI IMG/M metagenome (GOLD analysis project Ga0208766, IMG submission 185792) | Marine microbial and viral communities from oxygen minimum zone, Eastern Pacific Ocean - ETNP2014F12-01SV263 (SPAdes) (version 2) | ecosystem: Environmental > Aquatic > Marine > Oceanic ...
TGATGTATTAGATCCAGCTTTTGCACCAGGCACTGGTACCCCAGAAATTGCAGGAATGACTACTAGAGAAATGGTAAATGTTTTAAGAGGATTATCTGGTTTAAATTTAGTTTCCGCAGATGTAGTTGAAGTATCTCCTGCATATGATCATGCTGAAGTTACTTCTTTGGCCGCAGCTACAATTGTTTATGAGTTAACAAATTTATTTGCAAAATCATAAGGAAAGGTTAGTTTCTCAAAATGTTAGATAAAAAAAATTTTTATATTAATGGTCAGTGGGTTGCTCCAAAAAAAACTAACGATTATAAAGTTATCGATCCTTCAACAGAGGAAGAGTGTGCAGTAATATCTTTAGGTGGAATTGAAGATGTTAATGATGCAGTAACTGCTGCAAAAAAAGCATTTGAAACTTGGGCATTTACTTCAAAAGCGGAAAGACTAAAATATCTTGAAGCCTTATATGATATTTATAAAAAAAGATGGGCCGATATGGCTAAGGCTATTTCATTAGAAATGGGAGCCCCTATTGATTTTTCTACTCAATTACAAGCTGGAACGGGAGCAAGTCATATAAAATCATATATTAGAGTTTTAAAAGAGTACACTTTTGAAGAAATTTTAGGAGATCACGCTCCTAATAATAAAATTTTACATGAACCAAAAGGTGTTTGTGCTTTAATTACACCTTGGAATTGGCCAATGAATCAAGTTTGTCTTAAAGTTATTCCAGCTATAGCAACAGGTTGCACAATGGTACTTAAACCATCTGAGATTGCCCCTTTATCTTCAATGATATTAGCTGAAATGATTGATGAAATAAAATTACCAAAAGGTGTATTTAATTTAGTTAATGGTGATGGTGCAGTAACAGGAGATGCGCTAACTAGTCATCCAGATATTAACATGGTTTCATTTACAGGCTCTACAAGAGCAGGAGCTCTAATTTCTAAAAATGCTGCAAAGGATTTTAAAAGAGTAAGCTTAGAACTTGGAGGTAAAGGAGCAAACATTATTTTTAAGGATGCAGATGCTGAAGCCGTTGAAAGAGGTGCTTTAAGATGTTTTAGAAATACAGGACAATCCTGTAATGCACCTACTAGAATGTTAGTTGAGAAATCAATTTATGATGAGACAGTTGAAAGAGTAAAAAACTTTGCTAATTCGATGAAAGTTGATGTTGCTACTAAAGAGGGTGATCATATTGGACCTGTTGTATCAAAAACTCAATTTGATAAGATTCAATCTTTAATCCAAGTTGGAATTGATGAGGGTGCAAAACTAGTTGCTGGAGGAACAGGTAAACCAGATGGTTTAGACAAAGGATATTTTGTAAAACCAACAGCTTTTGCAGATGTAAATAATCAAATGCAAATTGCAAGAACAGAAATTTTTGGACCAGTTTTATCAATAATCCCTTTTGAAACAGAAGAAGAAGCAATTGAAATTGCTAATGATACCCCATATGGTCTTTTGAATTTTATCCAAACTCAAGATCAAGAAAAAGCAAACCGTGTTGCAAGAAAATTGAGATCAGGAATGGTTGATATTAATGGAGCGGGTTTAGCAGCAGATGCACCTTTTGGTGGTTATAAGCATTCCGGAATTGGTCGAGAAGCTGGTAAATTAGGCCTTGAAGAATATCTAGAAGTTAAGGCTGTTAGTGGCTGGAATGATTAATTTAAAATAGAATTATTTTTAATTCCATCTAGTAAATTTAAACATTTCTTGAGTTCGTCTAGAACTATAAATTCATCAATTTTATGAGCTTGTTCAATAGAACCAGGTCCACAAACAACGGTGCTAATACCAATCTCTTGAAACAAACCTGCTTCAGTTCCAAAAGAAACGACTTGTCTTGAATTGTCTCCAGTTAAACTTGAAATTAATTCACAAGCTTCTGATTTTTCCTCTCTATCAAAACCAACTATCTCTCCAATAACATCTTTTTCAATTGAGGAATTTGGAAAAATTTTTTTCATTTCAGGTAACAATATTTCATTTGCATATTTATCTAATTCTTGATTTAAAAATACAGCATCTTCTTTTACAACTGGTCTCGTTTCCCAATTAACATGACATTTATCAGCTATAACATTATGTGCTATCCCTCCAAATATTCCTCCTATTGATAGTGTTGAATGTGGTGGATCAAAAATGGAGTCTTTTGGCGCTCTTTCTTTAAGTTTTTCTCTTAATTCAATTAATTTATTTACATATCTAGATGCATATTCAACAGCACTTACACCTTTATGAGGCGCTGAGCTATGTCCCGCTAAGCCTTTAAAATAAGTTGTGTACTCATAACAACCTTTATGAGCATCAATAATTTTCATATTAGTTGGCTCACCAATAATACAAATACCATCTTTAATATCTCTTTTTTTTAATTCTTCTATTAATATAGGAGCTCCTTGACACGCTGTTTCTTCATCAAATGTAAAAGAAAAATGAATATCTCTATCTAAATTTGATTTAGAGTAAATAGGAGCATAAGCTAAAGCGCATGCAATAAATCCTTTCATATCACATGAACCTCTTCCATATAATTTATCCCCTTTAACTGTCGCGGTAAAAGGATCAGAGCTCCAACCTTTTGAAACAGGAACCACATCAGTATGCCCAGAAAGTATGATAGGTTTTTTATTATTTGAATTTTTAGCTTTGAGAGTTGCAAATAGATTTACTCTTTTTTTATCGTCATCAAATGTTCTAAAAGAGGTAGCGCCAAGTTTTTTTAAAATTTCATCACAGTAATTAATCAATGTACTATTGTCTTCTCCTGAAATAGTTTTAAAACCTATTAAGTCTGTTAGAATTTTAACAGAGTTGTTGAATAAAAGTTCTGAATTATTTTCTGTACTCATATTTATTTTTTATTATATATTAAATATATGAAAGAACAAATTACCTATGATATTTTTGACAAAGTTGATATTCGTGTTGGCACAGTAATTTCTGTTAAAAAAAATGAAAAAGCCAGAAAACCATCATTGGTCGTTGAGGTTGATTTTGGAGATGAAATAGGAATAAAACAATCTTCAGCTCAAATTACTCATTACTATAACGAAGAGAATTTAAAAGGAAAGCAAGTAATAGGAGTGTGTAACTTTGCTGAAAAAAACATAGCTGGAGTAATTTCACAAGTCCTTATTTTAGGATCAATTGATAAAGAGGGTAAAGTAATTTTAGTTCATCCTTCACATGAATCTAAGAATGGTTTGCCAATAGCATAATAATGCATCCAGAAATTTTATCTATTACATTATTCGGAATTGTAGCTGCATTCACTCCAGGACCAAATAATTTTGTTGCATTTTACTCTGGGTTCAATTTTGGGATAAAAAGAACGCTGCCACATATAATTGGCGTTACCTTTGGTTTCCCCTTTCTTTTACTTTGTGTAGCTTTAGGATTAATTAATATCTTTAAACTTTATCCATTAATTCAAGAAATATTAAAATATTTAGGAACAATATTTTTAATTTATTTAGCATATAAAATTTCATTTTCAGGATCACAAAATCAAGAAAACAAAAATAAAAATCCTGTAAAGTTTATAGAGACTTTTATTTTTCAATTTTTAAATCCTAAAGCCGTAATTGCTTCAATAATTGTTGTCTCTACATACATAAATCCAGGAGAAAATTTTGTAAATTACACGACTCAAATTATTATTTTAGCTTTACTAGTTTCTATCACTAGCATCACCCTCTGGACATTTTTAGGCAAATTTCTTAGGAAATACGCGACAAATCATAAATTTATTAATTATTTTAATTATGCTATGTCACTGCTTCTTTTATTAAGCATAATAACTTTTTATTTATAACATGACTCCAGGAAAAAAAAATTCTTATAACTCACTCACAAAAATTTCAATCGATAATAAAGAATATAAATACTACTCTTTAAAAGAAGCAGAAAAAAATGGTTTGGAGGGCACTTCTAATCTACCAAAATCTCTTAAAGTTCTTTTAGAAAATCTTTTAAGATATGAAGATGATCTTTCAGTCAATAAAAAACAAATAGACTCTATTAAAGAATGGTTAAAATCAAAAAAATCAAATACTGAAATAGCATATCGACCAGCTAGAGTTTTACTTCAAGATTATACAGGCATTCCAGCAGTTGCTGATTTAGCTGCGATGCGAGAAGCAGTAAAAGATAAAAATAAAGATCCAAATACTATTAATCCATTGTCTGCTGTTGATCTTGTAATTGATCACTCTGTTCAAGTGGATCAATCTGCTAAATCAGATTCTTTTGAAAATAATGTTGATATAGAATTTGAAAGAAATGGAGAAAGATATTCTTTTTTAAAATGGGGACAACAAGCATTCAACAATTTTAGAATAGTTCCACCTGGAACTGGAATTTGTCATCAAGTAAACTTGGAATATTTATCAAAAGTAGTTTGGTCTGAAGATTTTCAAGGAGAAAAATATTTGTTTCCAGATACTTTAGTTGGCACTGATAGCCATACTACAATGGTTAATGGGCTATCTGTATTAGGATGGGGTGTTGGTGGCATAGAAGCTGAAGCAGGGATGTTAGGTCAGCCAATTTCGATGTTAATCCCTGAAGTTATTGGTTTTGAAGTTAAAAATAAAATGCCAGAAGGAACAACTGCAACTGATTTAGTTTTAACTGTAGTTAAAATGTTAAGAGATAAGGGTGTGGTTGGAAAGTTTGTTGAATTTTATGGCGAAGGTTTAAAAAATTTAACTCTTGCTGATAGAGCAACTATAGCAAACATGGCTCCAGAGTATGGTGCAACATGTGGTTTTTTTCCGATTGATGATGAAACATTAAAATATTTGAAGTTTTCTGGAAGAGATCAACATACAGTTAATATTGTTGAACATTATGCAAAAGAACAAGGTTTATGGGCAAGTGATGAAATAGAATTCACTGACACTATCTCACTAGATATGTCTACAGTAGTTCCAACCATCTCTGGACCAAAAAGACCACAAGATAAAGTTATATTAACAGATGCACCGACTTCATTTAAAAAAGTTTTAGAGGAAACAACAAATAAAAAAGATCACTCAGTTTCAAAGGTTTCAAATACTGATTATGAAATAAAAGATGGTTCAATTTTAATTGCTGCAATAACTTCTTGCACTAACACTTCAAATCCAAATGTTTTAATTGGAGCTGGACTACTTGCAAAAAAGGCTGTTGAATTAGGATTAGAAACAAAACCCTGGGTTAAAACATCTTTAGCACCAGGCTCTCAAGTAGTAACTGATTACTTATCAAAAGCTGGATTAAATACTTATCTAGATAAACTAGGTTTTAATTTAGTGGGTTATGGATGCACAACATGTATTGGTAATTCAGGCCCATTGTCAGAAAATATAGTGGATGCCATCCAAAAAGAAAATATTTATGCAGTATCTGTTTTATCTGGTAATAGAAATTTCGAAGGAAGAATATCACCCCATATTAAAGCAAATTATTTAGCATCTCCTCCATTAGTTGTTGCTTATGCAATAGCCGGTCATATGGAATTTGATTTATATAAAGATGCACTTGGTAAAAACAAAGATGGAAATAATGTTTACTTAAAAGATATCTGGCCATCAAATAAAGAAATTGAAGAAACTTTAAAACAATCTTTAAATGCTGAAATGTTTATTAAAAGATACTCAAATGTTTCAAAAGGACCTAGTCAATGGCAAAAAATTAAAACTGAAGAAAGTAGCATTTACAATTGGGATGAGGGATCAACTTACGTAAAAAAACCTCCTTTCTTTGATAATTTAACAAATGAACCAGAAGGATTTAAAGAAATTAAAGATGCAAGACCTTTATTAATTTTAGGAGATATGGTTACTACAGATCACATCTCACCAGCGGGGAATATTCAAAAAGAAAGCCCGACTGGAGATTATTTTATGGAACACCAAATACTTCCAAAAGATTATAATTCTTATGGGTCAAGAAGAGGAAATCATGAAGTAATGATGAGAGGAACATTTGCAAATATTAGAATTAGAAATGAGATGGCTCCAGAAACTGAAGGGGGCTTTACCAAGATATATCCAGAAGAAAAAGTGTTACCCGTTTATGATGCTGTTGTTGAGTATAAAAAAAGAGGAATTGATTTAGTTGTCATAGGTGGTAAGGAGTATGGAACTGGCTCTTCAAGAGACTGGGCTGCAAAAGGAACAAAATTATTAGGAATAAAAGCTGTAATTGCTGAAAGTTTTGAACGTATCCATAGATCAAATTTAATAGGAATGGGGATTTTACCTTTACAATTTACAAATGGCGTAAATAGAAAAAACTTAAATCTAATTGGTTCAGAATTAATAAGTGTGCTTGATGTTGAAAAAGGAATAAATCCGTCAGATGAAGTGACTATAGAGATAAAATATACTTCAGGGGACAGCAAAAAAGTTAAAACTTTATGCAGAATTGATACCAAAAATGAACTAGAATATTATAAAAATGGAGGCATACTCCAATATGTTTTAAGGAATATGATTTAGTTATGGAAGAAGATATTTCAATTATAAATAGCAATACTAGAAATGAAAAAGTAAGAAACTTTTTTGTTAATAATAAAAATAAAATTATCTCATTTGCAGTAGTTTTAATTGTTGTTTTAATAGGAACTTACGGTTTTGATAACTATAAAACTAATAAGAAAAAAGAAATCTCTAATAAATTTAACTCAACTACTTTAGCTTATTCAGAAAATATGAAAGATAGAACGGTTCAAAAATTATTGGAAATTATTAATGAGCAAGACCCAACTTATTCTCCTTTATCTTTATATTTCATAATTGATAATAAATTGATCACAAATCAAAGTGAAATTAATAGTTATTTTGATATTTTAATTGAAAAAACATCGTTAGATAAAGAGATAAAAAACCTAGTTGTTTATAAAAAAGCATTATTTAACTCTGATCAAATTGAAGAAAGTGATCTACTAAATATTTTAAAACCATTGATTAATTCTAAAAGTGTATGGAAATCGCATGCTTTGTATTTAATGGCTGAGTACTTCTATTCAAAAGATCAAAAACAAAAATCAAAAGAATTTTTCAATCAAATTGTTAATTTAGAAGATGCTAATTCAGACATAAAACTTCAGGCACAAAAAAGATTGAATAGAGATTTGAGTGATTAGATTAACTTTCTTAATTCTTACATTATTTTTTTTATCCAATTGTTCTATTAGTGAAACTTCTCGTATTTGGAATGATAAAGAAGAAAAGATAGAAAATCAAAAAAATATAAAAAAGCTATTTGCTAAAGAAAAAAAAATAATCACAGAATTTAATCCAGCATTAAAGCTAGATTTATCAAAAATTATAATTAATGAGAACATTATAGATAACCAAAATAATTTTGGTGCACAAAATTATAGTGGTTTAAATAAAAAAATTGGTACTTATAAATTTTCTAAAATAGAAGATGTTAGTCAATTAAACTATAAACCAATTTTTTTAAACGATGGACTTATATTTTTTGATAAAAAAGGAACCATAATTAGATACGACATAAATAATAAGATTGTTTGGAAAAAAAACCATTATTCAAAATCTGAAAAAAAACTAAGCCCTAAATTATATTTTGTACGAGATAATCAAAACTTATTAATAGCAGATAATATTTCAAAATATTATTCTATTAACATCAAATCCGGAGAGTTAAATTGGTCAAATAATGGAAACTATTCTTTTAATTCGGCGATAAAGAAAGCTGGAAGTAAATTTTTTGTTATTGATTATAAAAATATCTTAAGATCTTTTAACTTGAATGATGGGACTGAATTATGGAATTTTAAAACAGAGGATTCTTTTGTAATGTCAGATTCTAAAAACTCTCTTATTATAGTAGGTAATTTGGTCATTTTTAATAATTCTATTGGAGACATTACTGCAGTAGATTTAGAAACTGGTTTAATAACTTGGCAACTCCCAACCCAAAGTAGCAATATAGTTAATGAGTCTTATAATTTTAAAACTTCAAAATTAGTTTCTGACGGACTGTCAATTTTTTTTTCAAATAATAAAGGTGAATTTTATTCAATTGACGTCAAAACTGGAGTTACAAATTGGATTAACGAAGTTAATTCTAGCATAACACCCGCTGTTAGTGGAAATTTGATTTTTACTATATCTAATGAAGGTTACTTATATGTATTAGAAAAAAATAATGGAAATATTCTTCGAATAACAAATCTTTATAATAATTATAAAGAAAGAAAGCGTAAAAATATAAAACCAATCGGCTTCATTATAGGTAAGACAAATTTATATTTAACAAATAATGATGGTAAAATGATAGTGGTAGATTTAGTAACTGGAAATACAACTAGTAATATTAAAGTTTCTAATAGCTTTATATCTGAACCATTCATTTTCAATAAAAATTTATTTATAATTAAAAATGGATCTATCATTCAGTACAACTAAGAATGTTTTTAAAATTTTTAGATAAAATTGGTAGAAAAAAAGTAGTTTTAGACAGAGGACCTTCTCATCCAAAATATAATGAAGCTAAACCTTGGTTAAATCGATATTATGTTTTGTTTAGAAATAGGCCGAAATGGTTTCCATTTAATATTTTAATCCATGAAATGCTTGCAGATGATCACGGAGAAGGTGTTCACAATCATTTATGCCCTTATATAACTATAATTTTAAGAGGGGGATATTGGGAGACTACTAAGAACGGTAAATTTTGGAGAAAACCAGGATACATAGGATTCCGTACAGCAAATGCTCATCATAGAGTAGATTTAGAAGAAGGAACAAAACCTATGACAATTTTTATAACAGGGCCATTTGGGTTAAGAAGAGGCTCTAGATCTGAATATGGTATAGATTTTAAGACAAAAAAATGAATTTAAATAAATTATTTCTAAATCATTGTAAAAAAAATAATTTAGAGATTAATCCTAATCAGTTAGATTTAATAGAAGAGCTTGGTAGTTTTTATAATTTAAATTTTAATAAATCTTTTATTAAAAAAATATTTTCTAAAAAAGACACTAGAATTGGTTTTTATTTACAAGGTGATGTTGGGGTAGGTAAAACAATGATTTTAAATTTTTTTTATGAAAATTTTGAATTTTCAAAGCAACGACTTCACTTTAATGAATTTATGATTGGCTTTCATGATTTCGTATTTAAAAACAAAGGTGATAAACAAGAAAATATTATTGATAAATTTGTTAATAAATTAAAAAAGAAGTACGAGTTAATTTATTTTGATGAATTTCAAGTTACAAATATTGTTGATGCAATGATTTTAGGAAATCTTTTTAAGAAAATATTTGATGAAAATATCAAAGTTTTATTCTCATCTAATATCATAATTAACGATCTTTATAAAGATGGATTACAAAGGGATCAGTTCCTTCCTTTCATTAAGATAATGAAAAATAAATGTTATCAAAAAAAACTAAGCATTGAAGAAGATTATAGAAAATCTCAAAACAAAAAAAATGAAAGATTTTTTCATCCTTTAAATGAAACAACTAATTTTAAAATTAATAAATATTTTAGACAAATCACCAAAGATCTAACACTAAAAGAAAAAATTTTAACTATTAAAGGAAGAAAATTTATTATCAAAAATTATTTTAATGGTATTTCTAGATTTGATTTTAAAGATTTATGTGCCAAAAATATTGGCGCTGAAGATTATATAAAAATTGCTAAAACAAGTGTCTTCATAGTTATAGAAAATATTCCTAACTTTAATAATGATAATTCTAATCAACAACAAAGATTTGTAACTTTAATTGATATTCTTTATGAAAAAAATATACCATTATTGATATCATCTAAATCTCAATTAGATTTAATTACTTCATCGAAAAATTTAAAAGATGTATTTAAAAGAACACTCAGCAGAATTCATGAGCTTACATCAATTAAATATAACTATCTATAAGGATCATAAGACCATTGTAATATAGCCTGTCTTTGTCTTCTTCTGCATCCCAAATCACCTTTTTCGCAATTTTTTTCAATTGCTAACACATGTCTTCTAAAATTTTTCCATCTTTTAATCTGTATTTCATCTATGTGTGAAATTCTTCTTCCATTAATGAATCTACAATACCATTGAAACCAACCCAAAGGATCTTCTTTAAAAATCCAACCTTTTTTTATCCAATGTTCTCTTGATAAACCTGAGGCAACTTTAAATCTATTTAAATTCACATCAAAAATTTTACTTATTTTTGCATTTTTAAACCATGATTTGGGATATTCTTTAACATTTAGACCAAAATAAGAACCGCCAAAAACACCTAGCTCCATCATTCTTTTAGGAGTTAATTCAGGTTTAAAAATTTTATAAAAATCTAAATTAATAATTTTTTTTTTGAAAATTTTTTTCATTGAATTTAATAAACTTATTGATTTATAAGCTTTTTATACATTTCTTTGTCAGTATCACCCTCACATCCAATAACTAGGACGTTAGATTTTTCATCTAGATGTAAATTTTCTTTAATATTTTGATCTTCACAACTGGTGATTAAACTTATTACACCAGGCGCCGAATTTTCTCCTGCTATAATTTTTTCTTCACTAAAGTTTGAGTTTCCAAGTAATTTCATAGTTTTTGCAATATCATCATCTGGTAGACTAATACAATGTTTAACTGAATTTTTTAGAATTTCCCATGGGACTAATGATACTTCTCCACAAGACATTCCACCCATTAAACTTTCTCTTTTAATATCAATTTTTTCTATTCTTCCAGTTTTAATACTCTCCATAACACAAGCAGCACTGTCAGGTTCAACTACTAAAGTAACCGGAATATTATCTAAGTATCTTGCGATACCCGCAATCATTGCTCCTGCCATACCTCCGACTCCAGCCTGCAATATTATATGAGTAATTTCTTCATTTTTGATTTGATCTACAATTTCTTTCATCATAACCGTGTACCCAGCCATTGTATATTTGGGAACTACCATATAATTTTTCCAAGCAACATCTTGGACTATCTGCCAATTATTTTCAGTAGATTGTTTAATACATTCTATTAATGATTTTTCATAATTTCCTTTTACTTTAATTACATCTGCACCAAGATCTGCCATAGCTTGACCTCTAGCATCACTAACAAACTCACTAATAAAAATTTTACACTTTAGCCCTAATCTTCTAGCACCCCAGGCAACAGATCTTCCATGATTTCCAGCAGTTGCAGTAGCAACAGTGATGTCTTTATTTCCTTGAGTTACTTTTTCAACTGCATAAGCACCACCTAATGCTTTAAATGATTTTAAATTAAATCTTTTACTTTCATCTTTATAGTAAATATTTTTAAGACTTAACTCTTTTGACAATTTATTTAAAGATATCAATGGAGTAGGAGCGTATCCTTCCCATTTTGAAATACTAGAATAAGCATCGTCTATTTCTTTTTTAGAGAGCGAACTTAATATTTGATTTTTATCAAAAGAATAATTTTTATTATCAATGAATTCAGAATATTTCCACTGATGACCATTAGATAAAATTGTCATAATCTAACAGTCTAAAGTATTATCTTTTTCCCACTTTGTGACTGGTTTCTTCTTATTGAATGAAAACTTACTTCTAAAATCTTTAATCTCAGAATTTTTAAGTTTTACATAGCTTTCAATTACATCTTTTCCAAATGCTTCAGCAAGAGGTTTACTTTTTTGAAGCATGGATATTGCTTGATTTATATCATTAGGTAATTTTTTTAGTTTTGGATATTTTTTATAGTCTTTATACATATTGCAATGAAGTGGTTTTCCAGGATTTATTTTTTTATTAATTCCCTCAAGTCCAGCAGCAATTATGCCTGCTTGAAGTAAATATGGGTTTGCAGCACCGTCCATTAATCTTAATTCAAATCTTCCTTGATCTGGAATTCTAATCATATGAGTTCGGTTGTTTCCTGTATATGAAATACTACTTGGTGACCAAGTTGCTCCTGATTTTGTAGGTGGTGCATTAATTCTTCGATAACTATTAATCGTTGGGTTAAAAAAAGCAGTCAAAGCTTGAGTGTTATTCATTACACCACCAAGAAAGTTATAAGCTAATTTACTTAGACCTAGAGCATCTTTTTTATCTAAAAATTTATTATTTTTACCATTCCATAAAGAAACATGTGCATGACAACCATTCCCCGTTAAATTATTAAAAGGTTTTGGCATAAATGTTGCTCTTAAACCATGTTTTTCAGCTAAACTTTTAACCATATATTTAAAGAATACATGTCTATCAGCGGTCACTAAGGAATTTGTATAGTCCCAGTTCATTTCAAATTGACCATTAGCATCTTCATGATCGTTTTGATAAGGCTTCCATCCCATGGCGATCATGCTGTCACAAATTTCCTTAATTAAATCATATCTTCTCATTAAAGCAGATTGATCATAACAAGGTTTAGACTGTATATCTCTTTTATCAGCAATAGATGAGCCATCCTCTGAAATTAAAAAATATTCACACTCAACACCAGATTTCATTTGTAATTTTTTTTGAGACATTCTTTTTATTTGCTCTTTAAGCATCACTCTTGGTGAAGCTTTTACAGGCTTACCATCCATGTATAAATCTGATGCCAACCAACCAATTTCTTTATTCCATGGTAATTGTATTAAGCTATCAGGATCAGGCACACCAAACATATCACTATCAGCTGGAGACATATCTAGCCATGTAGCAAATCCTGCAAATCCTGCTCCATTTTTTTGCATCTCTCCTATTGCTTGTGCTGGAACTAATTTAGATCTTAACACTCCAAATAGATCAACAAAACT
>Ga0208766_1001409_pt1 | contig 12788 bp, 12 predicted proteins | sample ETN01SmetaG_3_FD_185792 | JGI IMG/M metagenome (GOLD analysis project Ga0208766, IMG submission 185792) | Marine microbial and viral communities from oxygen minimum zone, Eastern Pacific Ocean - ETNP2014F12-01SV263 (SPAdes) (version 2) | ecosystem: Environmental > Aquatic > Marine > Oceanic ...
TAATTATTTGCATAGTAGCCATTAAGAAGTCCTTAATATTTTGCTATCTTCATAACACATATGATCGATCACCTTTTATAAAGACATTATCTTTAAGGGAAAAACCTTTTGTTAATGCCAGGCACTTAAAATTTTCTCCCATTTGGTTGGGTAACGTAAGTAGTTTTATTTGTCTTGTTAACGTTAATTGCTGTTTCGTATCCATTTGATCAAAGTTTTTCAATTCATTAATAATTCCACTATTTATTATAAATTGAGATTGATTTAGAAACCCATTGATTTTCATTCCCTGAGAATTTGCCGCCTCTGCCAATAATGAAAAGTCAATCCAAGTTGTTATATCTTGTATGCCTGGATAAATCAAAGGCTCATTGTGCGCATAATGCTTAAAATGGCATTGCGTCCATCCTCTATCTCTATCTGGAGAATAATATTCCTTCCTGGAAACACCATAATCAAAAATCATTAACATACCTCTATTTATGTTACGTGCAATATTTTTGACCCATTGTTCTGCTTCAAAAGAAACTTCAGAAAGATAATTATTTTTTAATCTTTCACCATTTTTTTGCTCAAGGGAGACAACATAATTACTTAATTTCTTGTCAGCAGGGATTACAGCGTATGAAAATTTTTTTGCATCTGCCGTTACACAAACTTGCGATACCTCATCATCTGCCCTGATAAACCTTTCAAATGGAAAAGCATCCGCAACCTCATTTGCTATTACAATACCTTGAAAATTTTCAGGCATTTTTGTAATCCAACTCACTAAACAAGATAACTCCGGAATATCTTTTGATATTTTTTGTTTTTGACGGTTAATGAGATTTTCTGATATATCGATAATAAAATAATTCCTAGGTTTAATATTCATCTCTTGCATTTTCTTTAACAATGAAACCGCAAGTGAGCCTGTTCCCGCACCGAACTCCACGATAGAAGCATTCGAAATACTTTCAATTACGCTTGCACAATTTTTTGCAATTGTGTGGCCAAAGATAACGCTCTCCTCTGGTGCAGTAATGAAATCACCGTACTTCCCAAAGTTAAGAGAATCACCGGAATAATAACCTATGTCTTTGGCATACATGGCGTAGTGCATGAATTCTTTAAAAGAAATCATACCGTGAGATTCCTTTATTTTGCTTCTAATGTAATCAGAAACCAATTTACTTTGATTAATACTTTTTTTATCTGGTTTGGGGAGACCTACTGGATTTGAAACTTTTAGGTTCATAACTTACTTTTGATAAAAAATTATATGTATTGTACTTTTCATGATTTAGTATTATCTATTATTAAGCTTCAATAATAGAAGTTATCAAGAATATATGCGATCAAATAAAACAAAAAATAAAATGTATGCCCTTGTAACAGGCTCAGCAAAAAGAATAGGTGCTTCAATTGTAAAAAATCTTCATGCTTCCGGTTTAAATATAGGTATCCACTATCATTCCTCCAGATCTGATGCCATCTCATTATGCAAAGAGTTGAATTCAAATAGACCTGATTCTGCATCCATATTCCAAGCAGATATAACTCAATCTCTTGAAGCAAGAAAACTTATAAAAGAATTTATTCATTGGGGTGGAAAAATTGATTTACTCATTAATAATGCTTCTAGCTTCTATCCTACCCCAATAGGAAAAATCACTGATGATGATTGGAATGACCTAATTGGAACAAACCTAAAGGGCCCTCTATTTTTATGCCAAGAAGCGGCAAAAAACCTTAGAGAAACTCAAGGGTCTATTATTAATCTGATTGATATTCACACGAAAAATCCTTTACGTAATCATGCATTATACGTCTCAGCAAAAGCAGGTCTAAAGATGTTAACCCAATCTTTAGCAAAAGATCTTGCTCCTGAGATTAGAGTTAATGGGATATCTCCGGGCGCCATATTATGGCCAGAAGGAAATATAAACGACCAGAAAAAAGAAGCTATACTTTCTCAGATTCCTTTGCAACGAAAAGGAACCCCTCAAGACATCTCAGATTGCATTTTATTTCTTTTGTACCATTCCAATTATATAACTGGTCAAACCATTACTATCGATGGAGGGCGAAGCATTTAAATTAACTTAAATCCATATCTATTAAAATCAACGGGTGCAGAGTTTTATCCATAGATTGCCAATGATCAATTACCGAGCGATTTGTGATTGGGTGTATCAGATCTGGAGCAATATCTGTCAACGGCTTTAGAACAAAGCTATAACGTAAAATATCATCACGAGGAATTTTGGTCCTTTTTTCATCAAGAATTAGGTTATCGTAAATTAATAAGTCGACATCAAGCGTTCTAGAGAGAAATTTATGTGACCCCCTTTTCCTTCCAGACAAAGCTTGAACACCCTCAATGAATTTCTGTAATTTTGAAATTCCCTTCTCTGTGTCACAGGCTACAACCAAATTCAAAAAGTCTTTTCCTTTAAAGCCGAAAGCTTTATTTTGGTATACGGGAGATACTCTAATTTTTCCAAAGAATCGTCTAAATTCTGCTATCGCAATGGGTATATTCTTTTCTGGATTCAGATTACTTCCAACACCAAAAAATACTTGAGCCATACTATTTAGCCTTTTTGGTTTCGTTCTATAATGACCCCAACTCCTTTTGACCCTCTTATGGCGCCTGGCTTGTTAATTTTTACCCTAACCCATGAAACCTTATACTCAGTTATAATTATCTCAGAAATCTTCTCAGCCATAGTTTCAACCAAATGAAAGCTCGAGTCTTCAACAAACTGTCGGATATGTTTAGCTACCGCCTTGTAATCCAGAGTGTCTTGGATATTATCCGTCAAAGCTGCTTTTTTGATATCAGCAGCCATGTCAATATCAATAGATACAATTTGTTTTACTTTTCTTTCCCAATCCCATATCCCAACAATAGTTTCCACTTTCATTTCATTAAGAAAAATTTTATCCATTAGTATTATCCTTATTGATAATTAATATCTTCTAAAGGCCATCTTGCTCGTGCTTCAATCTTACTAGCACTAGCTGCTTGAGAAGCACGATAGGCGCCTGCAACTGCAATCATAGCTGCATTGTCTGTACAAAATTCAAAACGAGGATAAAAAACTTTACCCTCAAAACTTTCCTTAAGATTTTCTCTCAGCATGATATTGGCACCAACGCCACCTGATACCACAATACTGTCAAAATTGTTTTCTCTGGCAGCCTTTAAAGTACGGCCAATTAATGTATCAATAGCCGCCTTTTGGAATGATGCTGCAATATCCGCTTTCTTATGATTAATCTTCCCGTTTTCTTCTAATTCTTTAACAGCAAGCATTACCGCAGTTTTAAGACCGCTAAAACTAAAATCGTACCCAGGTTTCTTCAGCATGGGTCTAGGGAATGAAAAGGCCTCTTGATTGCCTTGTTCAGACAACTTTTGTATTTCAGGCCCTCCCGGATAAGGCAAACCGAGTAACTTTGCAACTTTATCAAAGGCTTCACCAATTGCATCATCTAGCGTTGAACCCAATAATTTATATTCACCTACTCCTTGTACATCCACGAGCAACGAATGACCACCTGAAACCAATAAAGCTAAAAATGGGTATTCAGGTTTTTTTGGTTCGAGCATCGGCGCCAATAGGTGACCCTCCATATGATGAACTGGTATCACTTTACATTGCCAAGCTAACGCAAGACTATTTGCCAATGCACTTCCTACCATTAACGCACCGATTAAACCTGGTCCAGCAGTATAAGCGATTATATCTGGCTTGACTGCATTCGCCTCATTCATAACTCTTTTAATTAATGGTAATAAACATCGAATGTGATCTCTGGAAGCAATTTCAGGAACAACACCACCGTATGGCGCATGCAAAGAGATCTGAGTATTTAATACATGGCCAATAAGGCCTTCATCATCATCATATAGGGCTACTGCAGTTTCATCGCAACTAGTTTCAATTCCAAGAATTAACATATTGCTACGATGATACAATATCTCAAAGGATGAAAATGTTATAAATACAAGAAAATTGACTATTTTTTTTGCAAAAAAGCCTTGCAACCTATATTATTCTCGCCTTGTTAATTTTTAGGATCTTGAGAGCAGAAAATGCCAAGCATACAACTAAAAGAAAATGAATATTTTGATTCAGCAATGCGTCGTTTCAAACGTGCATGCGAAAAAGCAGGCATATTAACTGAGCTAAGAAAACGTGAATTCTACGAAAAACCAACAATGGAACGTAAACGAAAGAAAGCTGCAGCTGTAAAAAGACATCTCAAAAAAAATTCTAGGGACATAACAAAAAGAAAACGCTTGTATTAAATTAAATACTGCCTCTGAATATCAAATAAAATCTCTGCCATGAAATTAAAAGCTCGCATCCAGGAAAACATGAAAGATGCAATGAGGTCAGGCAATAGCGATCAACTCAAAGTTACCCGCTTAATTCTTTCTTCTATAAAGCAAATCGAGATTGATACTCGTGAAACTATCGAAGAAGACAGTGCAATACTGGTAATCTTGAATAAAATGGTAAAACAAAGGAGAGATTCAATAGCACTATTCGAGCAAGGTAACAGAAAAGATCTGGCAGAAATTGAGCTTACTGAAATTACTATATTAAAGAAATACCTACCAGAACAACTCAGTGAAAATAAAATCGATCAACTAATTAACCAGTCTCTAATAGAAAGCTCTGCAGAAGACATAACCAAAATGGGTGCTGTAATGTCCATATTAAAGGAAAAGGTCAGTGGAAGAGCTGATATGAGTATAATTAGTCAAAAAGTAAAAGCACGACTATCCAAAATATCATAACCCCCTTTGTTGCCTAATCTACAATCAAGGCGCTTGTAGACTTGCGTTCTGTTGCACATGATATAATGTGAAGCCATCAAGAATATTTAATTTATCAAGAAATGAGCGGACTTATACCACAACATTTTATTAATGATCTCATCGCTAGAGTTGATATTGTCGAAGTTATAGGAAAACGTATTGAGATAAAAAAAGCGGGTAAAGAATTTAAAGCAATTTGTCCTTTTCACGATGATAGCAATCCATCATTAACAATAAGCTCTGCAAAAGGTTTTTACCATTGTTTCAGTTGTGGAGCGCATGGAACAGCATTAGGCTTTCTTATGGATTATGAGCACTTGGGTTTTGTTGAAGCAATTGAAAGCCTCTCATCTGATCTGGGAATCGAAATTCCGTACGAAAAAAATACTAAGCCAATTAAAAGAAATGACGATTTATTCGTTTTTATGGATAAAATCCAAGAACACTATCAAAACAAGCTAAAAAATAATAAGGAAGCGATTGATTATTTAAAAAAAAGAGGAATCAACGGTAAAACCGCCAAACGCTTCAATATCGGATTCGCCCCTCATGGCTGGCAAAATATTCTTAATCATTTTGGTCAATCAGATTCTGAGATCAAACAATTGTTATCTTTGGGGTTAATAATCAAAAAAGATAACAATGAACATTATGACCGGTTCCGAAACAGAATTATTTTCCCTATTCGTGATAACCGAGGTCGCTTTATTGGTTTTGGTGGTCGAATCCTAAATCAAGATCAACCCAAATACTTAAATTCACCTGAAACCCCTCTCTTCCATAAAGGTAAAGAACTCTATGGTCTTTATGAATGCCAACAAGCAACAAGAAACATAAAAAAGATTGTTGTCGTAGAAGGATATATGGATGTCATTGGTTTAGCTCAGCACGGTATCAACTATGCTGTTGCTTCAATGGGTACAGCAACTACTGCAGATCATTTTACTCGTTTATTCAGACTAACCGATTTTATTTGTTTCTGCTTTGATGGAGATCAAGCAGGATTAGATGCAGCTTGGCGAGCACTAGAAAATGCTTTACCGCATATTAGAGAAGGCCGACAAATAAAATTTGTCTTTCTCCCAAATGGGGAGGATCCTGATTCATATATCAGAAATAATAGTGCCGCAAACTTTGAAAAGGAGTTAACGGCAGGAACAGACTTGTCGGATTTCTTGATCGAAAAAATAGCACAAAATATTGATATAAAATCAATAGATGGAAAAGCAAGATTAGCTGAAAAAGCCAAGCCTTTAATCAGCCAAATACCCAAAGGTATTTTCAAAGAATTAATAATCGAAAAGCTTTCTGAATTTATTGAGCTATCACCAAAAAAACTAAAAATCTTAATTACTCAAAATGCAAAAAGAAATTCTACTAAATTCAGAAATAACAAAGTTACATATAATAAAACTGCACAGAAAAAGAACAAAGAAAGCCCTTCAATCATTAAAAAAGCCATTACTTTAGTCCTGAATTACCCTGAAAACGTAAAAAATATCGACGATTTTTCTACTAAAGACCAAAATAAACCTGGTGCAGAAATACTTAAGAAATTAATTGATACTATAAAGAAAGAACCAAAAATTAATACCGCTGGTTTAATTGAAAGATGGCGAGATGACAAGGAAGGAAAATATTTAGGTCAACTCGCAATCACAGAACTACCTGAAAACACTGAATTTGATGCGCTGACAGAGCTAAAAAACTGTTTTCTTTTACTAGAAAAAATTTATTACAAAGAAAGAATCAATATTTTAATCGATAAACAAAGTAAAAACGAGTTAAGCGCTAAAGAGAAAAACGAGCTTGGGAAATTAATTCATAAAAGTAAAATGAAAGATTAGCTCTGTCATTAGAGGTAAATTTTATGATAAAATTAGTAGTTACCCAAAAACTACCACGCAAGGCAGAATAACTTGGCTGGCAAATCAAAAAAAGACGAATCAACACAAGATAAAACCCCTCCTGTTGTAAGCAAACAAGCGCAACAACTAAAGGACCTTATAGCTAAAGGGAAAGAGCAAGGTTTTCTTACATATGGAGAAGTCAATGACCATTTACCGAACGATATTGTAGATCCTGAACAAATTGAAGATATCGTTAACATGATTAATGACATGGGAATTTCAGTCTTTGAGAAAGCTCCTGATAGTGAAACCCTGATGCTTAATGACGAAGTTGTTTCTAGTGACGAAGATGCAGCAGAAGAAGCAGAAGAAGCGCTTGCTAGTGTTGATGCAGAATTCGGAAGAACTACTGACCCAGTAAGAATGTACATGCGTGAAATGGGAACAGTCGAACTCCTGACACGCCAAGGTGAAATAGAAATTGCAAAACGTATTGAAGAAGGCCTCAATCAGGTAAAAAGAGAAGCAATAAAATATCCACCTGCTTTAACTAAACTTATTCAAGTTTACAAATTCGTTGCTGAGGGTGAGACAAGGATGCAAGACTTTATTGTAGATTTCATAGACCCTAATGCTCCCGATGAAATTCAGTCACCAATGAATAAACCAGACGGCATTAAAAGTGAAGATTCTAAGGACGAAGAAGAAGAGGTAGATAAAGGGCCAGATCCAGATGAAGTAAAAGCTCGAATGAAAGTTATTACACGGTTATACAAGAAATATAATAAGCTGCTTCAAAAGAAAGGCAGCCAAGATCCAAAAAGTCTTCAGTCAATACAAACGATTTCAGAAAAAATTATGGAGCTTAAATTATCTCCAAAACTAACTGATCTCATGGTAACTGAATTAAAAAGAGATATAACAACCATTAGAACCCAAGAAAGAAGTGTTTTGCACATGGCAGTTGTAAAATCCGGCATGCCAAGAAAAGATTTTATTTCTAGTTTCGAAAAGAGTCAGACCGATCTTGAATGGATTGAAAAACATATCCGTGCAAAACGCAAACATTCTTCAACATTATCGAAATTAAAAAATGATATTTTACGTGCACAAAGAAAGTTAATTTCTATTGAAGAAAAAACCGCCTTATTTATTCCTGAAATAAAGGAAATCAATCGTCGTATGACTTTAGGTGAAGCAAAAGCTAGACGTGCAAAGAAAGAAATGGTTGAGGCTAATTTGCGATTAGTCATTTCCATTGCGAAAAAATACACAAATCGTGGCTTGCAATTTCTGGATCTTATTCAAGAGGGCAATATTGGCTTAATGAAAGCCGTGGATAAATTTGAATATCGACGTGGTTACAAATTCTCAACATATGCCACTTGGTGGATAAGACAAGCAATTACCAGATCAATTGCTGACCAAGCACGTACTATTCGCATTCCAGTTCATATGATTGAAACCATCAATAAACTCAATCGAATTTCCAGGCAAATGCTACAAGAAATGGGTCGAGATCCACAACCAGAAGAATTAGCAGAACGGATGGATATGCCTGAAGATAAAGTACGTAAAGTTCTAAAAATAGCCAAAGAGCCTATTTCCACAGAAACACCCATTGGTGATGACGAAGATTCTCATCTCGGTGATTTTATTGAAGATCATACCATTCATTCGCCTCAAGACTCAGCGACAGGTCAAGGATTAAAAGAGAGCACTCATGGAGTTCTTTCTGGTTTAACACCAAGAGAAGCAAAAGTCCTTAGGATGAGATTCGGTATTGATATGAATACAGATCACACACTTGAAGAAGTGGGCAAGCAATTTGATGTAACTCGTGAGCGTATTCGTCAAATCGAAGCCAAAGCACTGCGTAAGTTACGTCACCCTACAAGATCTGATCAACTAAAAAGTTTCTTACATGAGGATTAAATCTTTTGTCGATCGGACAAGTTTTTTTATCTAAAGAATTCAATCCCCCTGAGAACTTTCATAACAGTGAATTTTTCTTAACTGTTCTAGAACCAAATCTAACTGAGATTGATTACAAAGCTGTAATGTCGAGCAAAGATAGATTACGGCAAGTCTTTTTCAAAAACGATGAATGGCCAAGCGATAACATGACGCTTGAAGAGAACACTAAGGATTTAATTAGGCATGAATTAGAATTTAAACAAAAGAAAGCATTTGCATATTCAGTTTTCTCGCACGACAAAGAAAACTATATTGGCTGTGTTTATATAAATCCAACAACAAAAAGAAATTATGATTGTGAAGTTTTTCTTTGGGTAAGAGACAGTCGGATTCATCTTGATAAAGCCTTATTCGATAACACTAAAGAATGGCTAAAAGATTGGCCTGTTAAAAAAATAGCTTTTCCGGGCAGAGACATTTCTTGGGAAGAATGGGGTTGTGAGGCATAACTATTTCATGTTCAATGCACTGCGAATATCTTTATTAAAATCCAAATCTAGGAATTCATCAATCTCGATAAAATAGTTATCTGGATCATACCCAATAACAATATCAATTAAATTATTGCCATTCCCATCCTGCTCGTGATAAAGCTCCTTAGTTCGCAACTCAAAAGTTATTTCATTCTTTAAATAATCGAACCAAGCTCCAGCATTGCTTGTCATAAAGCCGACATTAACAGCCTTTTCATGGGTAGCATTATGAATACCTACTCCATCTTCTACCAAGCCAATATAACCTGTTGGACTGGAAACATAGATATCAGAAAATGATTGTTCAACAATCATTTTTAAGCCCATAACATCACGATAAAAGTTTGCAGCTTCTATTTCATCCTTGTGGTAAAGCCAATAAATACTGGCTTTAAAGCTTAAATCTTGTGGTCGACTTGATCCTTCTTGTCCGTAGATTTCTTCACTGTTAGCAAGTAATGGTATTAATTGTGTATTCTCAGAGTGGCTGGCAAAATGTTCAAACTCCAAAATATAGCCACCAAGATCTGTTACCAAAAAACCATTATGAGGGCTATCTCCCAATGGTTTTGGTGGGTTTCTTATATCCATATTCTGAGATACTGCGTATTCATACCAACCATCAAGTTGATCAGTAATTAACGCAATGGCGATAGTTTTTGGTTCATCGGCAGTATGCATACCGCGACCATTATCATTTACTATAGTGATAAATGTAGTTGCAGTTGTTTGATAAATAGTCGCGAACCCTGGAAACTCGAAAACACTTTTAAATCCCATGATGTCGCCATAAAAATCAACAGCGCCAGAATAATCCTTATAATAAAGAAACGCGTTATTGCCAATAATATCTCTTGTTGTATTCTTAGCATTCATATCTATAGATTTATTCACATTATCTGAATATTCAGAACAACCGTAGAAGAAAAGAGGTATTCCAACAAATATCGCATAAATAAATTGTTTCATGACTTCTCCATAAGGTTTAGAATATATCATATTCTTAGGGCCTGTAGCTCAGTTGGTTAGAGCAGTGGACTCATAATCCATTGGTCGGAGGTTCGAGTCCTCCCGGGCCCACCATCCACAAGGGTTTCAGAGGTTCAGGTGTTCACACTAGAGTCTTTTTTTTAATTAATTTGTATTGATTCAAGATAGATCTTTACAAAAATTTTGCATTTCTATAAATATATAAGAGGAAAAAATAATGTCAGAACAGTATTCAAAAGAAATAAGATCAACAGTTACAGATAAGGGTAATATTGAAATCTCAATTACCAAGGTTGATATGCCCGTTGCCGCTGATGATGAGGTTCTGATAAAAGTTCATGCTGCTCCAATTAATCCATCTGATTTAGGCCTACTTTTAAGTTTTGCAGCAGACCTATCAAATATTAATGTTTCAGGATCTGGGGAAGGTGCAGTAACATCTATAAAAATACATCCAGCCCTAATGGGTTCAATGAAACCAAGATTAAATCAATCAATGCCAGTAGGAAATGAAGGCGCTGGCGTAATTATTGATGCAGGAGTTAATGCAAAAGCCCTAATTGGTAAGACAGTAGGACTTGCAGGTGGAGCAATGTATTCTCAATATAAATGTGTTCCTGCAGCTAGCTGTTTAGTTATGGATGATGGAACTTCACCAGCTGAAGCTGCATCATCTTTTGTAAATCCTCTAACCGCCTTGGCTTTTGTTGAAACCATGAGGATGGAGAATCATACTGCCATGGTTCACACAGCAGCTGCATCTAACTTAGGCCAAATGCTTGTAAAGATATGTAAGGATGATGAAATTCCTTTAGTCAACATAGTTAGAAAACAAGAACAGGTAGATATCTTAAAAAATATCGGAGCAGAGTATGTATGTAATACAAGCGATTCAGATTTTATGGATAATTTAGTATCTGCATTAATTGCCACAGGAGCTACATTAGGTTTTGATGCAACGGGTGGAGGTAATAGTGGAAAACTACCAGGTCAAATTTTAGCTGCAATGGAAATTGCTGCTAATAAAACAGCTAAAGAGTACAGCAGATATGGCTCAGATACTTACAAACAAGTTTATATTTATGGTGGTCTTGATCAATCACCAACAATCCTTAAGAGAGCCTATGGTATGTCATGGGGTCTTGGTGGTTGGTTGTTAACTCCAATGATTGGAAAAATTGGAATGGAGAAATTTCAGGAGATGAGAATTAGAGTTGCAAAAGAAATTAAAAGCACTTTTTCTAGCTCATATGCTCAAGAAATATCTTTCGAAGAAATGCTTCAACCTGAAATAATAAAATCATATGCTAAGCAAGCTACAGGCAAAAAATATTTGGTGAATCCTCACAAGTAATTTTTATAGTCGTAAATCAACTGGTCGCGGGATTTTAATTAAAGTAGTGCCCTCATAATCCATTGGTCGGAGGTTCGAGTCCTCCCGGGCCCACCATTTATTAGTCAAAAATAGAACCAAAGATTGTATAATCGACTAAGAATTGAGGGAAAAGACATGTCTCGTAGTTTAAACGAAAAGTTAGAAAGTTATCCCAGCGCATTGGATATGCTGAAAAATGCACAAGTCGGGTTTTATCAATTTCCGGTACCTGATGAACATACAAACTGGCGTGTAGAGCAATCTGCTTGGCAGGACACTGCTGTTCTTTTTGAACAATCTTACCACATGACTGATATCTATATCTCAGGACCGGATAAAATTCACTTCCTGTCCTTAATCTCATTAAATAATTACTCTAACTTCACCACAATGAATGCGTTACAGATTGTGATCGTTTCTGATAGCGGTCATATCGTTGGCGATGCAGTGGTTTTCCATCTACAAAACGGTGAACTGCAAGTTGTTGGAAAACCAACTTGCGCTAATTTTATTGAGTATATGGCTCAAAAAAGTGACTTTGAAATCACGCTACGCAAAGACGTTCGCGTACTTGAGGGCAGCAACCAGCGTGAGATGTATCGCTTCCAAATTCAAGGGCCTAACGCTTTCAAGATACTTGAGGTAGTCAATGGAAAATCAATATCTGAGCTACGGTCTTTTGGTATGTGCGAACTTAACATCGCAGGTTGCAAAGTCACTGGACTGCGTCATGGTATGGCCAATGCACCGGGTCTTGAATTCTGGGGTCCGTACTTCGAGCGCGAAAATGTGTTAAATGCGGTAATGGAAGCAGGTAAAGAATTTGGCCTGAAACGCGGTGGCGGTCGTGCATACTCAACAGCTGGTCCACAGTCAGGATGGGTCGGTGCGGTATTACCTGCTATCTACACTGGCGAAGATATGATTGATTATCGTGACTGGCTTACTGATCAAAGTTATGAGGCAACACTTTCAGTTGGTGGTAGTTGGGACAGCGAAAACATTGAAGATTACTACTTTGATCCTTGGGATCTCGGTTATCACCGATTGATCCATTGGGATCATGAGTTCAAGGGGCGTGAGGCTTTGATAATCAAAAAAGACGGGGCGCACCGCCAAAAAATCTGGTTACAATGGAACCCAGAGGACGTAAAAAAAATACAAAATTCAATGTACAACAATGGTCCAAACTACAAATACCTTGAAATGCCTGCAGCTCACTATGCAACCTGCCCTTTCGACAAGGTCCTCATGAGTGGCAAACAGATTGGTATGTCGGTTTATGCGACTTTCACAATGGCCGT
>Ga0208766_1001410_pt1 | contig 12780 bp, 8 predicted proteins | sample ETN01SmetaG_3_FD_185792 | JGI IMG/M metagenome (GOLD analysis project Ga0208766, IMG submission 185792) | Marine microbial and viral communities from oxygen minimum zone, Eastern Pacific Ocean - ETNP2014F12-01SV263 (SPAdes) (version 2) | ecosystem: Environmental > Aquatic > Marine > Oceanic ...
TGCAGCTGATCATAAAACAATGATGTTAGAAGCAGCTAAACTGCTTGATATTGCTGAGAATGTGACCATCAAGGTTCCATTAACTACTGATGGATTAAAGACTTGTGAAAAGTTGTCAAAAAAAGGAGTAAGTGTAAATGTTACACTATGTTTTTCTCCTGCCCAGGCAATACTAGCTGCGAAAGCAGGTGCTGCATTTATTTCCCCTTTTGTTGGTCGTTTAGATGATATCGGCCAAAATGGCTTAGATTTAATTTATGATATAGTTGAGATTTATAGTAATTATAATTTTAAAACAGAAGTTTTAGTTGCGTCTATCAGAGGAGCGCACCATGTTGTTGAATCGGCCAAACTAGGTGCTGATGTAGTGACAATACCTGCAAAGACATTTAGGGATATGTTTAATCATCCTCTTACAGATAAAGGCCTCAAGTCTTTCATAACTGATTGGGAAAAAACAGGACAATCTATATTATAAAGAAGTGATTAATGTCAAATAATTTCAAATTGGTATTTATAAAATGGCTAGAATGGTTGCATCATGAAAAGAGAATAAGTGAAAATACACTTGATGCTTATAAAAGAGATTTAATAAAATGGTCTGAATTTTCTGAAAATGTTGATAAACCTAAGAAAGCAGATTTTCGATTGTATATCTCTTTTTTAGTTGAAAAAGGCAATTCCAGGTCTAGTATTACCAGAAAGATATCAAGCATTAGAAATTTTTATCGTTTTGCTTCTAAAAGAAATTACTTATCTTCAGAAGATTTGGATTTAATAAAGACACCGAAATTGCCACAGTCTTTACCTAGATCAATTTCAAACGACGATGTCACATCACTCATTGAGGGAATTGGGAATGGCCGTTCAGATTGGGAAGCTGCAAGAGATAAAGCCATTTTATTATTAATGTATGGTGCGGGGCTAAGGATTAGCGAAGCACTTTCAATAAATAAAAAACAATGTCCACTGGGTAAATGGCTAAGGATAGTAGGTAAAGGAGGAAAACACAGGGATGTGCCAATACTAAAAATAATTCAAAACTCTATAGATAAGTATTTAGCTCTTTTGCCGAAACAATTTCAAGATGAAGAATTTTTGTTTGTAGGTAGAAGAGGAGGAAGGCTAAGCCCAAGAATTATTCAAAGAATTATTCAAAACTTGAGGATTAAATTAAATTTACCTGAACATGCTACGCCCCATTCGCTAAGGCATGCTTTCGCAACACAATTGCTAGCTGGAGGAGGAGACTTAAGATCGATTCAAGACTTACTTGGCCATTCCAGTTTATCAACAACCCAAAGATACACATCAGTTGAAGTTTCAGGCCTTATTGAGGTCCATAAAAATAGTCATCCAAGATCGGGAATATGAAATGATTAGATGTGTATGGCGCCTGTTCCAGCAGCTAATGCGGCTTCTTTAACTGCTTCATTTAAGGTGGGATGTCCGTGACAAGTTCTTGCAATGTCTTCTGCACTTCCACCGAATGACATTGTTGTTGCAACTTCATGTATCAAGTTGCCTGCTTCATGTCCAATAATATGAACACCAATAACTTTATCAGATTTTTTATCTGTTAGAATTTTTACTAAACCATCAGTATGATTAATTGCCCTTGCCCTACTATTAGCACTGAAAGGGAAAACGCCTTTTGAATACTCTATATTGCCTTGTTTCAGATCATCCTCTGTTTTTCCCAGTGTAGCAACTTCTGGAGAGGTATAAACTATGCCTGGAACTAAATTATAATCGACATGACCAGCAACACCATTCATCATTTCAACTGCAGCAACCCCATCTTCTTCCGCTTTATGTGCCAGCATTGGACCAGGTATAGCGTCGCCAATAGCGTAAATAGTTGGAACGTTAGTTTCAAATTTTTCATTAACTAATATTTGGCCTTTATCAGATAATTTAACACCCAACCCTTCTAACCCAAGGTTTTTTGTATGCGGTATTCTTCCTGTAGATACAAGAACCACATCAGCTTTCAGGCTAATTCTTTCTTTGGTGAGGTTATTTGTAGCTGATAATTGAACGCTGTTTTTCAAGGTCTTTGCATCTTCTATACCTGTATTTAATTTAAAATCAATTCCTTGTTTTTGCAGAATTTGTTTAAATTTTTGTGCAATTTCACTATCCATGCCAGGTAGTATTCTATCTAAATATTCAACCACTGTAACTTGAGATCCAAGACGTCTCCAAACAGTTCCCATTTCAAGTCCAATATATCCTCCACCAACTACTATTAATTTATTAGGAACCTTTTTTAAATCAAGTGCTCCAGTAGACGATACAATCAGTTTTTCATCAATAGTTACATTTTTTAAAGGTGCAACAAGACTCCCTGTAGCAATCATGATTTTGGATGATGTTATTGTTTTGTTTCCATTCCCATTAGAAACTGAGATTTCACTTGGTGTGACAATTTTTCCATTTCCATAAAAGGTGGTTATCTTATTTTTATTAAATAAAAACTCTATTCCCTTTGTTAGATCACTAACAATTCTATTTTTATTTTCCATCAATTTAGAAATATTGAGTTTTGGTTTAGATAGAACTATCCCGTACTTAGATAAGTCACCTGAGTTTACATTTTCAAACTTTTCAGATGTGTGAAGTAAGGCCTTAGATGGTATACAGCCAATATTTAAGCAAGTCCCCCCAAGGGTCTTACGCTTTTCAATTACAGCTACCTTCATTCCAAGTTGTGCAGCCCTTATTGCAGCTACGTACCCTCCTGGTCCAGCACCTAGTACAGTAAGATCAAATTCAGCCATTATATAAACTCCAAAAAATAATTAAATACCAAGTACTAATCTTCGAGGATCTTCAATAACCTCTTTTATTTTAACTAAAAATGAAACAGCCTCTCTTCCATCAATTATTCTATGGTCATAACTAAACGCTAAATACATCATAGGTCTAATTTCAATTTTATCACCAACAGCAATAGGCCTATTTTGTATTTTGTGCATTCCAAGTATCCCGGACTGAGGAGGATTTAATATCGGAGTTGACATAAGTGAGCCATAAACCCCACCGTTTGATATTGTAAAAGTCCCCCCACTCATCTCATCCATACTAATTTTGCCATCTCTAGCCCTTAAACCAAAGTCTCTGATAGTTTTTTCTATTTCAGGAAGGCTTAAATGCTGGGCGTTTTTAATCACAGGAACAACCAATCCTTGAGGGGTTCCAACTGCCACTCCGATATTATTATATTTTTTATATATAATATCATCTCCGTTAATTTCTGCATTGACTGCGGGAAATGCTTTAAGGGCAGAAATTGTTGCTTGGACAAACATTCCCATGAACCCAAGTTTTACTTTATGCTCTTTTTCGAAATTATCTCTGTACTCTGTTCTTAGGCCCATAAATTCTGACATATCTACTTCATTAAATGTAGTTAGCATGGCGGCAGTATTTTGAGCGTCTTTAAGTCGTTTGGCTATCACTTTTCTAAGCCTTGACATCGGAACTCTTTCTTCAAGAAAGTCATCTTGATTAGAAGATAGTTTTTGATCAGTTTTGCTTTCTTGCTTCAAATCCTCTGAAACGCCGCCAGTCTTGATTGCTTCTAATACATCTCCTTTTGTGATTCTTCCATCTTTGCCCGATGGCTTAACTTTAGATACATCTAAATTGTTTTCAGTTACTAGTCTTTGCACTGAAGGAGATAGATGATCATTATTTTTTTTGTCGCTAGAAACTTCCGGCTTCTCTCCAACTGTTTTAGTGGATGTTTCCTTATTTGGTGTATTAGAAGAAGCTGTTATATTTTCCCCTTCTGTTAACTTGCCAAGCAGGGCACCTACTTCTACTGTGTCTCCTTCATTTGCTATAATTTCACTTAACACTCCTGAAACAGGTGAAGGAACTTCTAAAGTTACTTTTTCAGTTTCTAATTCAATTATTGGTTCATCAACTTTTATATTATCACCAGATGATTTCATCCATTTAGCAACAGTTGCTTCAACTACGGATTCCCCTAAAGCAGGTACTAATAACTCAATTGTCATTGCTTAAAAACTCCATTCAATTAAAATTCATTTATTCAGCCGCTGTGGCTGTTTTGATCTTTTCTAACCCTAAAGCCTGGTTCACCAGTAATTTTTGCTCTCTCAAGTGTCTAGACATAGTTCCAGTAGCTGGTGAAGCAGCTTCTGGTCTGCCTGTGTAAATAGGCCTAGTATACTTACATTTACTGTTAATAAGAACTGCTTCTAATCGTCTATCGACAAAACTCCATGACCCCATATTTTCGGGTTCTTCCTGACACCAAATAATCTCTGCTTGCGGTGTTTTTGAAATAAACCGTAGAAGTGATTTTTTTGGAAAAGGGTAAATTTGTTCAAGCCTTAAAATTCTAACATTAGTTAAATTATTTTTTTCTCTTGCTTCTAAAAGGTCATAAAAAATTTTCCCAGAGCAAATTACTACTCTTGTTATCTCCTCGTCTCTTGTTTGATTGTTATTGTCGCCAATCACTCTGTGAAAAGAAGTGTTTTCGTCCATATCACTTAAATTAGAAACGCAGAGTTTATTTCTAAGTAAAGATTTTGGTGTCATTACAATTAGAGGTTTTCTAAAGTCCCTACACAATTGTCGCCTTAAAACGTGAAAATAGTTTGAAGGGGTGCTGCAATTGACAACTTGAATATTATCTTCAGCACAAAGCCTTAAATATCTTTCAAGTCTTGCAGATGAGTGTTCTGGACCTTGACCTTCATAACCATGGGGAAGCAACATAACTAAGCCACTCATTCTTAGCCATTTCGCTTCACCAGATGCAATGAATTGATCAACAATAACTTGAGCACCATTAGCAAAATCGCCAAACTGAGCTTCCCACATTACCAGAGCATTTGGTTCAGCTTGGCTGAACCCATACTCAAAACCTAAAACCCCAGCTTCAGACAAGGGAGAGTCAATAACTTCAAAGCTTCCTTGATCCTTGCTAATATTAGAAAGTGGGATATATCGATCTTCACTATTTTGATCTATGAAAACTGAATGTCTTTGACTAAACGTACCACGCCCACAATCCTGGCCAGATAAACGTACAGGGTTTCCTTCCATCAACAATGTCCCAAATGCAAGTTGTTCAGCGGTTGACCAATCTATATTACTTGCAGATTCAAGAGAACGTTTCCTATTATCCAAAACTCTTTGAAGCTTTTTATGAATTTCAAATTTATCTGGAACAGTGGTCATTATGTTACCTATAGATTTCAGTTTGCTGATACTAACTCCAGTGCTCCCCCGCCTTTCTTCGAGTCCAGGGGCTTTTTTAAGCCCAGACCATTTTCCTTCTAGCCAGTCAGCCTTATTAGGCAAATAACTGTTCCCTGCTTGAAATTCCTCCTCTAAAAAATCATTTCTTCTGTCGTAAATTTCTTTTGCTAACTCGCTGGTTAATTTTTTTTCATTAATTAACTTGTCGGCATAAATTTTAGTAACAAAGGGGTGACTAGCAATTTTTCTATACATTATTGGTTGAGTAAAGGATGGTTCATCTCCTTCATTATGACCGTATCTTCTATATCCAATAATATCTATTACCGCATCAGCCGAAAACTTTTGTCTAAATTCAGTTGCTATTCTGGATACGTGAACAACGGATTCAGGGTCATCTGCATTAACATGAAAAATAGGGGCCATCACTATTTTCGCAACATCCGTACAATATGGAGAAGATCTTGAGTAAGCAGGAGCAGTTGTAAAACCAATTTGATTGTTTATAATCAAGTGGAGTGTTCCACCAGTTTTATAGCTTCTTAATTCTGCAAAATCAAAAGTTTCAGCTAAAATTCCTTGGCCTGCAAAGGCTGCATCACCATGAATTAACAGTCCTAAAACTTTTTTCCTATCAACATCCTTTCTTTGGTTTTGTTTTGCACGGACCCTTCCAATCACAACAGGATTAACCACCTCTAAATGAGAAGGGTTAGCGTTTAAGGTGAAATGAATGTTTGCTCCATCAAACTCACGATCTGATGAAGATCCCATGTGATATTTAACATCACCAGAACCCCCTGTTTCTTCTGGATTGGATGGGTTCCCCATAAATTCTGAAATGATCGCTCTAAAGGGCTTTTGGAGCACATTATTAAGGACATTGAGGCGTCCTCTATGCGCCATCCCAATTACTATTTCTTCTAAACCTAATTGCGAACCTCGTTTGGCAATTTGCTCTAAAGCAGGAATGACTGATTCGCTTCCATCTAAGCCAAATCTTTTTGTTCCTGTATATTTTTTATTCAAAAAACGTTCAAAACTTTCCGCATCAACTAAGCGTTCATATATTGCTTCCTTACCTTTATCAGTAAATGCAGTCTGATTCCTGATATTTTCTATTCTTTGCTGAATCCAGGATTTTTGTTCTGGATCTTGAATATGAAGATATTCAACACCAATCGAACCGCAATAAGTATCTTTTAGTGTAGAAAGTATTTGCTTTAATGTAGCAGTTTCTAGACCTAAAACATTATCAATGAATATTGGCCTATCATAATCATCCTTTGTAAAACCATAAAATTCTGGACTAAGTTCAGGATGTTCAACACTGTCCTCAAGTTCTAGAGGGTCTGTTTTAGCCTCGAGATGACCGCGAGCTCTGTATGCGCGTATCATCATTACTGCCCTGAGTGAATCCATAGTAGCTTGCCTTACTTGATCGGTAGATAAAGCATCACTTTTACTAACAGTTTCCATTATATCAGAGGGATAGGGTTTACCTTTTGCCCAGTCCGGAACATCATTTGATGAGCCGTTTGATTTTAGGTTTTCAAACCAACTTTTCCAGTTGGAATCCACATGATTGGGATCATCTAACCACTTTTCATATAAATCTGCGATATATGTAGAGTTTAGACCACTTAAAACTGAAGGATCTAAAGATGTCTCATCCATTTAAGTTAAACTCCTGGAATAAAATTTTTTTATATAATTAAATTAAAAGTGTAACGCATAAATTATTAAATTCAATTTTGTATAATTTTTTTATTTATTAATTGCTTCAAGAATTGCTTCCCCAAGCATGCCTGGGCTATCGGTAACATTAATTCCTGCGCTTCTCATTGCTTCGATTTTACCTTCTGCACCGCCACTTTTACCAGATACTATTGCACCAGCGTGCCCCATTGTTCTTCCTGGTGGAGCAGTTCTGCCAGCAATGAATCCCGCAACAGGTTTTTTTATTTTTGAAGACTTCAAGAAATCAGAAGCTTCTTCTTCTGCTGTGCCTCCTATTTCTCCAATCATTATGATTGCATCTGTTTTGTCGTCAGCAAGAAACAATTCTAAACAATCAATAAAGTTTGTTCCATTAAGGGGGTCTCCACCAATGCCAATACAAGTAGACTGCCCTAATCCAACAGCAGTTGTTTGACCAACCGCTTCATAAGTTAATGTGCCAGATCTTGAGACAATCCCTATCTTCCCTGGTTTGTGAATGTGGCCTGGCATGATACCAATTTTGCACTCTCCTGGGGTTATTATTCCTGGACAGTTTGGCCCTATAAGGCGAGATTCACCTTCTTTAAGAGCGTTTTTTACTTTTACCATATCTAAAACTGGTATGCCTTCAGTTATACAAACTATTAACTCAATGCCCGTTTCTATAGCCTCTAAAATTGAATCGGCAGCAAACGGTGGGGGAACATAAATTACAGATGCATTCGCTTTAGTTTTGGATACAGCTTCTTGAACTGTATCAAACACTGGAAGTTCTAAATGAGATTGTCCACCTTTGCCTGGCGTCACACCCCCAACAAGTTGAGTGCCATAGTCTAAAGCCTGTTGGCAATGAAATGTACCTTGACTACCGGTAAACCCCTGGCAGATTAATCTGGTATCCTTGTTCACTAAAATAGCCATCAAGCACTTCCCTTAATAGACGCAACTATTTTTTTAGCAGCATCTGAAAGATTGTCAGCGGCAATTATATCAATTCCACTTTCTGACATCAATTTTTTACCCTCTTCAACTTTTGTGCCCTCAAGCCTTACCACTAGAGGCATTTCAATTTTTAGCTCTTTGGCTGCAGCAATGACACCTTCAGCAATGATATCGCATCTCATAATTCCACCAAATATGTTTACTAGTAAACCTTTTACATTGTGGTCAGATAGAATTATTTTAAAAGCTTCAGTAACTTTTTCTTTAGTTGCGCCACCTCCTACATCTAAAAAATTTGCTGGTGACCCACCTTCAAGCTGTATAATATCCATGGTTGCCATTGCTAATCCTGCTCCATTAACCATACACCCGATATTCCCATCTAATTTTATATACGATAGATCAAATTCTGAAGCTTTTAATTCAAGGGGATCTTCCTCATTTGGATCTTTCATTTCCAAAATCTTAGAATGGCGGAAAAGGGCATTATCATCAAATGACATTTTGGCATCGAGTGCAATCAGTTCGTCTGATCCAGTTATTACGAGTGGGTTAATTTCAACTAGCGAAGCATCATTATTTAAAAAGGTACTATAAATATTATATAAAAATTGAGTTGCTGGCCGAATAGATTTCCCCTTTATGCCCAACGCAGAGGCAATTCTTCTTCCGTGATAATCCTGGAATCCAGTGGAAGGGTTAATTCCTAAAGTTAGTATTTTTTCTGGTGTCTCCTCAGCTACTTTTTCAATGTCCATCCCACCTTCAGTTGATGCGATGAATGTTATACAGCCAGATTTTCTATCGACCAAAACAGATAGATATAATTCTTTTTTAATGTCACACCCATCTTCAACGTATAACCTTTTTACAACTTTTCCAGAAGGGCCAGTTTGGGGAGTAACAAGAGTTTTTCCTAGGATTTCATTGGCAGCTATTTCCACCTCATCTAAAGATTTTACAACTTTAACGCCTCCCGCTTTCCCGCGGCCCCCTGCATGAATTTGTGCTTTCACTACCCATATTGGTCCGCCAAGTTCTTTTGCAGCATCTAAAGCTTCTTTTACGGAAAAAGCTGGCATTCCTTTGGCAACCTTTACATTGTTTGTTGCTAATAACTCTTTAGCTTGGTGTTCATGAATATTCATTATTTTAACTTTTCATATTTGATTTATTCCATTTTAGAGGCGATTGCATTTAATTGTCTTACAGATTCGACTGACTTTTCAAACATTTCTTTTTCTTCTTTATTAAGCTGGATCTCAACAATTTTTTCTATGCCGCCTTTACCTATGATTGCAGGCACTCCTACAAACATTCCGTCCAATCCGTATTCTCCATCACACCATGCAGCACATGGAAGGAGCCTTCTTTGGTCTTTAAGATACGATTCTGCCATTTCTATGGCAGAGGATGCTGGAGCATAAAATGCTGATCCAGTCTTCAACAAGCCTACAATTTCTGCACCACCATCTCGGGTTCTTTGGATAATCGCATCAATTCTTTTTTGAGTGGTCCAATTCATCGATACAAGATCAGGCACTGGTATTCCTGCAACCGTTGAATAACGAATAAGGGGAACCATACTGTCTCCATGACCACCTAATACAAAAGCAGAAACGTCTCTAACGGATACGTTAAATTCTTCTGCTAAAAAGTATCTAAATCTAGCACTGTCAAGAACCCCAGCCATACCAACAATTTTATTTGTTTTTAGCCCAGCTGCTCGCTGTAAAACTCCTACCATTGCATCAAGAGGGTTAGTAATACAAATCACAAATGCATTTGGGCAGTTACTTGATATTCCTTTTCCAACTTGTTTCATTACATTGGTGTTAGTCTCTATTAAATCGTCTCTGCTCATGCCTGGTTTTCTTGGCACACCAGCAGTTACAATGACAACATCAGAACCTTCCAAAACACTGTAGTCATTTCCTCCAATCAAATTGGCATCAAACTTCTCAACAGGTGATGCTTGAACAATATCAAGAGCTTTTCCAGATGGAATGCCTTCAGCAATATCGAAAAGAGCGACATCTCCTAATTCTTTGATGCCGGCTAACAAGGCTAGAGTGCCACCAATATTTCCTGAACCAATAAGTGCTATTTTATTTCTGGCCATTAATTTATCTTTCTTGAATCCATTCATTAAACGTTTATCTTAAAAACGCTGTAACTACAACAGCTTCATCTACTTTAAATTTAATTATTTTTAATTTTATCTCGGCGAAGCAGTTAATTCTGTTAGTCTAGACTTAGTTCTATCAAATTCAAATTTCCAATCATTTCCACAGTAAATTTCGTTAATAGGTTTTTCCGCACAACAAATTAAAAAGCATTTTGCTTCATATAAGGCATCGATGAGCCAAATAAATCTTCTGGATTCGTTTCTGTTTTCATCATTTAAAATTGGAATTTTATCTATAATCAGACCCCTATACCTTGAGGCAACCTCAATAAAATCTCTTGCAGCAAGTTTCTTTTCGCACAAATCCTTAAAATCAATAAATGCAATTCCAGATGCAGCACAAGGGACAAATATCTGCCTTCCAGCGCTTGGTATATAATCTGGTTTTGAGGGTATTTCACCAATTAATTTTTCAAAATCTTTTCTTAAAATCAAAGTATTTTCATTTGAAATTGGATTAAACCAACCCGCCATTCCCTTTCTTGCAGAAAGTCTAAAATCATTATTCCCCTTAATTTCTAAAACATCGCACTTTGTTTCTAAATTCTTAATAAATGGCAGAACTCTTTCTCTGTGAAGGCCTTTTTCGTATAGTTTTTCTGGCGGCCTATTTGAAGTAGCAACAATAATCACTCCCCTGTTCCACAGTCCACTGAATAACCGATTCAAAACCATAGCATCAGCTATGTCCCTTAATTCCATTTCATCAAAACATAAAAGTTTTGAACCTTTGGAAATCAATTCAGCGGCATGGTCAGGGATATTTTTAATACTCTCGTTTTTGCGAAGTTTGTGAATTAAATCATGGGTTTCAGCCATAAAATTGTGAAAGTGAGTTCTTTTTTTTGATTTGAAATTAACATTTTCAAAGAATAGGTCCATTAACATTGACTTACCCCTTCCAACACCGCCCCATATATAAACTCCTCTACTCTCTGTTTTTGTGCCTTGGCCAATTAAATTAGAAAACTTACCAAATAAATTTTTATTTTTTTCAGAAGTTATTTTTATTGATAACTCGTTTAATTTTTCCAATGTGAGTATTTGGAAAGGGTCTGAATTCAGTTTGCCCTCTTTTATGAGTAGGTTATATTTATCTATTAATAAGTTTTTTATTTTCACTTTGAAATTTAACTTAGGCTAGCCGTTTAGGCGCTGGACTTTTATCAATATTTTCCATCATTTGATTTACCAATGTTTCAGTTAATTCACTTTTGATGTCCCTATACTTAGGGTCTTCGTACAGGTTTGTAGTTTCCCAAGGGTCATCCTTCAAGTGATATAGTTCTCCAAAATTCTCATTTTTATACATTGTAAATCTATATTCATCTGTAATAAGAGACCTAACAAAAGCAGGCTTGTCAAAACCAAAGCGAGCAAGATTGTCGTGGTACTCAATCATCAATTCATCTCTCAGGGAAAGATTACTTGATATACTTTCATTAATATCAATTCCTTGAATGCCCCAATAAGGTTTAACGTTTGCACGACTAAGAATAGTTGGAGCTATATCAATTGTGGAAGATAGTGAGTTAGAGGTTTTTGCTTTTCTGGTAAGCGGATCAGACCATATAAACGGCACATTAGTAATTGATCGAAACGGTAAAGCGCCTTTTAGCATCAGTGAGAAATCGCCTAAATAGTCTCCATGGTCAGATGTAAATATTATAATTGAATTATCGTATAATTTATTCCTTTTGAGGCAGTGGATTACATTTCCAACTGCGTCATCAATCATTGTTATCATTCCTGCAGTCAGTGCCATGCTTTCCTGAATTTGTCTTTTTTCAGACATGAAGACCGAAGTACTTACCTTGGGATCAATGCCTTCTTTATAGGCTTTATAAACATTTTGCATTGGGGGTATGGGATTTTGATGCGAACTGTAATCTAGCTTTACCTCGAAATCTTCAGGGTCATACATGTCCCAATATTTTCCTGGTGGAGTAAATGGGTGGTGAGGATCAGGAAAAGAGATAAACGATATAAATGGGTTTTGATCATTTGAAATAGAATTAAAGTACTCAACAGATTTTTTTTCTACAAATGCACTAGGATAAAACTCTTCCGGAATAGGTGTCCGGTATCCTTGCCTACATGAATAATTATGAGGGATTTGGTTTTGAGGATCAAAAAATTTTTCACAATCTGGAATATTTGCTTTCAGCCACTGCATGTAATGGCCATTACATTTATCACCGTGGCCAGTCACCAAATCCACGTGATTTAATCCGTAGTAGGGCTTTGGTATTTTATAATATTTATTAGAAGTATAATTTTTTGCTTGTTCAACAGTGTAATCGTCATGATTAATAGACCAAGACTCCTTGATTGGTCCTAACGCGTCATCATTTACCCATGGATAAGGAGGCAGAACTGTCATTGGTTGCAAATGAATTTTCCCAATACTGGAAGTATTGTATCCTTCCTCTGATAGAACATCTACAAATGTTGTAGCATCTCTACCAAGAAAATTTCCATTATATCTTAATCCGTGTACAGAGGGGTACCTGCCTGTCATGAGTGATGCCCGGTTAGGCATGCAAATCGGGCTCGCAACATAAAACTGTGAAAAATTTGTCCCTTCAGATGCGATGCTGTCAATATTAGGGGTTTTTACTATTTTATGGCCATTGCAACCTAAGTAATCAAATCTGAGTTGATCAGCTATAAAAATAATGAAA
>Ga0208766_1001416_pt1 | contig 12742 bp, 9 predicted proteins | sample ETN01SmetaG_3_FD_185792 | JGI IMG/M metagenome (GOLD analysis project Ga0208766, IMG submission 185792) | Marine microbial and viral communities from oxygen minimum zone, Eastern Pacific Ocean - ETNP2014F12-01SV263 (SPAdes) (version 2) | ecosystem: Environmental > Aquatic > Marine > Oceanic ...
CGCTGCATTGCTTGTAGGAGGCAGTTGCTGCCTCCTACGTTGATATCCCAGTAGCGAAGAGGGAACTGCACCGATTCGCTCACGGCCTTGAGCCCGGCGAAATGCATTACTGCATCGATTCTGTGCTTACAAGAGCTGAAGGCGCGATCAAGATGCTCGCTGCAGCAAACATCGCCTTCAATAATCTTGATCCGGCCCTCTGCTTCTCGTCCGGCAAGCTTTGCCACCCGCTTTAATGCTTCTGGGGAGCTGTTGCTATAGTTATCGATTAACACCAGCCGATGGCCAGCTTTTAGTAGCACTAAGCAGGTGTGGCTGCCGATGAAACCGGCAGCGCCGGTGATCAACAGCTGGGCCATTGATAAAACATTTGCTTGGGTGGTTAGGTTAGGGGTTGTGCCTGCTTAATTGCGCAGTATTTTCAGTTTTATTGTGGGGCAATCAAAACGGGCAGGCTGGGCTGGATTGTTTACCAGCTTTGATGTCGCTCCCCAAATCAATATCCAGAATTAACGCAGCTAAGCCAGCAGCAAATTTGTAGTAATCGAGATGGGTTTACGGTCGCGATGTGTCAATGTCAACAATAATTCAGATCATTTTTCTTACTGCACAATGCCCGGTAGCAAGATTCGAAATTTGATCACAGGTGGTGCTGGTTTTGTCGGCTCACATCTGGTTGACCGCCTGATGGAAGCAGGAGATGAGGTCATCTGTCTCGACAACTATTTCACCGGTAACAAGGCCAATATTGCTCGTTGGATTGCTCATCCCTGTTTTGAGATGATCCGTCATGACGTGACCGAGCCGATCAAGCTTGAGGTCGATCGCATCTGGCATCTCGCCTGTCCGGCCTCGCCGATTCACTATCAAACCAATCCGGTGAAGACGGCCAAAACGAGCTTTCTTGGCACCTACAACATGCTCGGCCTGGCCCGCCGCGTAAATGCTCGCTTACTCCTGGCCAGTACTAGTGAAGTTTATGGCGATCCACAAGTTCATCCCCAGCCGGAGAGTTACCGAGGTTGCGTGAATACGATCGGCATCCGTGCTTGTTATGACGAAGGCAAGCGAATTGCCGAAACTCTATGTTTCGACTACAGGCGCATGCATGGAAGTGAAATTAGGGTTGCGCGAATTTTTAATACATATGGACCACGCATGCTGCCTGAAGACGGTCGTGTAGTGAGCAATTTCATTGTGCAAGCTCTTCGTGGCGAAGACTTAACTCTTTACGGGGATGGATCTCAGACCCGCTCCTTCTGTTATGTAGATGATCTAGTGGAAGGTTTGATTCGGCTGATGAATGGAGATCACATCGGCCCGATCAACATAGGTAATCCAACTGAATTCACCATCCGCCAATTGGCTGAGTTGGTGCGCGAGAGGATCAATCCTTCTCTCTCTTTGATTAATAAGCCATTGCCTGCTGATGATCCCTTGCAGCGTCAGCCAGTTATTGATTTGGCATTGCAGGAGCTTGGTTGGCAGCCTCAGGTAAGTCTGAGTGATGGCTTGGAATTCACCATCGCCTACTTCCGTGAGCTTTTGGATGCGTGATCAGCTATTTGCTTAGCAAGCTTTTACCCCTGTTGCTGTTGCCACTGGGTTTCAGCCTGTTTTTTTTGCTTGTGGGCGTGATATTTCGCTGGCGTTGGTCTAGTTCGTTGGCGTTTGCCTTGCTTTGGATTTTTAGTTTGGGAATTGTTTCGCAGGGGCTATGGCGCGTGTTGGAGGCACCATGGCAGCGGAGGCTTGTTAGCTCGGCGCCTAGAGCTGATGCCATCGTTGTGCTCAGTGGGGGGCTTCATCCTGCCCCGGGCGTTGCTCGCGTCACGGAATGGTCTGATCCTGATCGTTTTCTTGCTGGGCTGGAGCTTTATCAGGCTGATAAAGCTCCGCGGTTGCTATTCACCGGTGGATCTAATCCGTTTGAACCTGGCCTGCTGCCTGAAGGCCAGCGTTACATGAAGCAGGCGGCTGTTCTAGGTATTCCTGTTGCCGCAATGGCTAGCACTCCGCCAGTGGTGAATACAGCAGAAGAAGCTGCAGCGATCCGTCAGTTATTGAAATCAGTTAACCCTTCAGCATCTAGCAGGATTCTGTTAGTGACCAGTGCTTTTCACATGCGACGGGCGCAGCGGTTGTTTGAGCGTCAGGGGGTCAAGGTGGTGCCATTCCCTGTTGATTTTCAGGCTCGTGGGGCTTGGGCAGGCCCCTGGTGGCGTGATCCGATGCAGTGGTTGCCAACAGCCGGCAGCCTCAGCTCCAGTTCAAGTGCACTGCGCGAATTGCTCGGTCGCCTTGTCTATCGAGCTTGGTGATCAATGGCCCGGCAGACTGTCTAATGCTTGTCGTTGAAGTGTGAGTGACCCAGCTGCAAAGCTTGCGAGGGATGTTGGACCTGTTGCCGGAGCAGACGAGGCGCTGGCAGGCGGTAGAGAGCGTTGCCCGTGATCACTTCTATAGAGCAGGGCTGCAGGAAATCCGCACGCCTCTGCTGGAATTAACCGAACTCTTTGCCCGGGGCATTGGTGAGGCTACGGATGTTGTCGGCAAGGAGATGTATACCTTTGTCGATAGAGGTGATCGCTCATGCACCCTGCGGCCGGAGGGAACGGCATCTGTGGTGCGGGCTGCTCTGCAGAACGGCTTGTTGACTCAGGGGCCGCAGCGGCTTTGGTATGGCGGTCCGATGTTTCGCTATGAACGTCCCCAGGCTGGGCGGCAGCGACAGTTTCATCAGATTGGTGTGGAGTTTCTTGGCGTTAGTAGTCCTCGCAGTGATGCAGAAGTCATTGCATTGGCTTGGGCGCTGCTGGCCGATTTGGGCGTGCAAGGTCTCGTTTTGGAGATCAATAGCCTCGGCAGCCTCGAGGATCGAAAAAAATATCGAGGTGAACTAGTGAAGTGGCTGGAAGCCCGGAGTGAGCAGCTCGATGATGACTCTCGCAAGCGCTTGCATACCAATCCGCTGCGGATTCTTGATAGCAAACACCCTGCAACGAAGGCACTATTGCAGGGAGCTCCCACGCTTCTGGGGGCCCTTAGCGAGGAAAGCAGAGCTCGTTTTGGGCAGCTTCAGGGCGACTTAGAGGCTTTGCAAATACCTTTTCATCTCAATCCTCAACTTGTGCGTGGCCTTGACTATTACTGCCATACAGCATTTGAGATCACTAGTGATCAACTCGGTGCCCAGGCCACGGTGTGTGGGGGAGGGCGATATGACGGTTTGATTGAGCAGTTAGGAGGATCGTCTACACCTGCCATCGGTTGGGCTCTTGGTATGGAGAGGTTGATGCTTGTGCTTGAGGCCGCGGCGAGTGCTGATCCAAGTGGGCAGGCTGCTCGTTTAACGGCTGCCAGTAGGCCAGATCTTTACTTAGTGAATCGGGGTGAGCGGGCGGAGCGAGCTGCATTGGTTATTGCTCAGCAGCTGCGGGCTGCAGGTCTCGTAGTGCAGCTGGATGGTTCCGGTGCTGCCTTCGCTAAGCAGTTCAAACGTGCTGATCGCTATAGGGCTACCTGGGCGTTGGTGATTGGCGATGATGAGATCGAGCAGGGTAAAGGGCGCCTTAAGCGTCTGCAGGGGGTAACTAAAGAAGTCGATCAAACTTCTATTGATCAACTTCAACCACTCGACGATGTCGCCGCTCTTGTGCATTTGCTGCGTGCTTGATATTGAAAAACTTTCTCTGCGACTTGATCCTCCATTTAACCTGCTGCGATGACTGAGCAGGTCTAGACCGCTTGTTTCTTGCGAACGCTTTGCCAACAACGCCATGACTGTCCCTCAGATTCGCAACATCTGTTGCATTGGCGCCGGTTACGTGGGCGGCCCGACCATGGCGGTGATTGCCGATCGCTGTTCACAGATTCAGGTGAATGTGGTGGACCTCAATGAGGATCGAATCGCAGCTTGGAATGATTCTGATCTGAGCAAACTGCCTGTTTATGAGCCGGGGTTGGACGCAGTAGTCGGTCGAGCTCGCGGACGCAACCTCCATTTCTCTACGGAGGTAGACGCTGCGATCACGGCTGCCGATATGGTGTTTATTTCAGTGAATACTCCAACCAAAACAAAAGGTTTGGGGGCTGGTCAAGCTAGTGATTTGCGTTGGGTTGAAGCCTGTGCCCGTCAGGTAGCTCAATGCGCTAAGGGTCACACGATTGTGGTTGAGAAGAGCACCCTGCCGGTGCGAACCGCTGAAGCTGTGGATTTAATTCTTAAGGCAGCCCAACGGCAAGCGGTTGATGGAGAGACTCCGATAAGTTTTGCCGTGTTATCTAATCCTGAGTTTCTTGCTGAGGGTACGGCGATCCGTGATCTGGAGTCACCAGATCGCGTGCTGATTGGCGGCGAGAATTCTGATGCCATTCAGGCCTTGGTAGAGGTTTATCGCCACTGGGTGCCGGTTGAGAAGATTTTGCTGACAAACCTTTGGAGCAGCGAACTCTCCAAACTCACCGCTAATGCCTTTTTGGCTCAGCGCATAAGTTCAATCAATTCATTGGCAGCTCTTTGTGAAGTCACTGGTGCGGATGTACGTGAGGTGGCGCGAGCAATAGGAAGCGATTCTCGTATTGGCTCGAAGTTCCTTCAGGCAGGTCCTGGGTTCGGTGGTAGTTGTTTTCAGAAAGATATCCTCAACCTGGTTTATCTATGTCGTCATTTCGGCCTGCCGGAGGTGGCTGACTATTGGGAGAACGTGGTGGGTCTTAATGCTTGGCAGCAGCACCGCATTTCGCGTTTGGTGGTGCAAAAGTTGTTCGGAACGGTTACAGGTAAACGACTGGCACTGCTTGGTTTTGCTTTTAAGGCAGATACCAATGACACGCGTGAAGCGCCGGCGATTCGTATAGCTAATGATCTGCTCGAGGAGGGAGCCCAGCTGGCTATCTATGACCCCAAGGTGGATCCGGAACAGATTGCCCGTGATCTGCAGCTGCTTGCTAGTTCTCCGCCAGATGCTCAAGCAGGGCCCACCCGTGCTGCACTTAGCGGCGAAGGGACCTGGTGGGCCTGTTCCAGTGTTGCCGCAGCTGTTGCAGGAGCCGATGCTGTGTTGATTTTGACTGAGTGGCAGCAGTTCAGCCAACTTGACTGGAAGTCCCTGGCACCTCTGATGCGTCGACCGGCCTGGGTGTTTGATGCCCGTGCTGTTGTCGATCCAGAAGCAGTGACTGCGTCTGGCTTGATGCTTTGGCGAGTCGGAGATGGTGCTGTATGAGTAGATGCGTTGTTGTCACCGGTGCTGCAGGATTCATTGGTGCTGCACTGGTGCAGCGTCTGTTAGCCAAAGGTGACCGTGTAATTGGCATCGACAACCTCAATACCTACTACGACCCGGCGTTAAAGCACGCACGACTCGCTCAGATTGATCAGTCTTCTTTTAAACCCTCTTGGGCTTTTCACCCAATAGCATTAGAAGATGGTGCAGCCCTCGAAGAACTGTTTAGGGCTGAGAAGCCTGAGGTGGTCGTTAACTTGGCAGCCCAAGCGGGGGTCCGCTATTCATTGGAGAATCCGGGTGCCTATATACAGGCCAATTTGGTGGGTTTCGGGCACATCCTTGAGCGATGTCGTCATCATGGAGTTCAGCACTTGGTGTATGCCTCGAGCAGCTCGGTATATGGCGGTAATCGCAATATGCCTTTTTACGAGCAACAGCCTGTGAATCATCCGGTGAGTCTCTATGCAGCCACCAAGAAGGCAAATGAATTAATGGCTCATACTTATAGCCATCTATACGGCTTACCAGCGACAGGGCTACGGTTTTTTACTGTTTATGGCCCTTGGGGCCGTCCGGACATGGCTCCGATGCTCTTTGCTAGGGCGATCCTTGCTGGCGAGCCAATCAAGGTGTTCAACTACGGCAAGATGCAGCGTGATTTCACCTATATCGACGATATCGTTGAAGGTGTGCTTCGCTGCTGCGATAAGCCCGCTACTGCTAACTCAGACTTCGATTCCCGGAACCCTGATCCGGCTACCGCGGCGGCACCTCACCGAATTTTCAATATTGGTAACAGCCAGCCAATTGAGCTAATGCATTTTATTGAGCTCTTGGAGAAATCTCTTGGCAAGCAAGCTGTTAAGGACTTCCAGCCTATGCAACCTGGCGATGTCGTGGCTACAGCTGCTGACACCTCTGCTCTTGAGGCCTGGGTTGGCTTTCGGCCGTCGACCCCAATTGCTGAGGGGGTGGAGTGGTTTGCTCAGTGGTATCGCAGTTTTTATAGGATCTAAAGGCATGCTTGCTGGATGAATTCAGTCGCGTATTTCAGCGCACCATTGCCGCAACATTGCCGCCGTCCACTGTTAGCAAGGCACCAGTGGTTCGGGGCATTAAGGCCAGTGCTACGAAGGCATTGGCCACATCACTTGCTCGGACCTCTGCACCGAGCAAGTTTCCTCCCATGTAGTTCGCTTCGCTGATGCCCCGCGCCGCTGCACGCTCTTGAATCATGGACTGATCGAGCAGGCCAGACCGGATCCGGTCTGCATTGATGGCGTTACAGCGAATGTTTGAGGGCCCTTCTTCCAGGGCGTATTGCTTCATTAATGCCAGCAATGCCGCTTTAGCGATTCCGTAGGCACCAAAACCAGGCCCTGGGTTTAGCGCTTGCTTACTGACATTGAATAGCAGTTGTCCACCTAAGGATTTATTGGCTTCTTTAGCGTGATTGTCCTGGGCTCGAAATAGGCCTACGGCAGCCTGTGCAACGTGTTGGTGAGCAAATAGGTTGAGCTCGAAGCTTGCCCGCAACTTGGATTCCGTGATGGAAGCCATATTTCCACTCCAAGCCGCACCAGCGTTGGACACCACGATGTCTAAACCTCCAAAACAACCTGCAATGGTTGCGAATGCATCATGAACCTGGACGGCATCGGTGACGTCGCATTCCACCCCAAGGGCATTTGAGCCACATTCTTGGGCTGTAGTTGTTGCTGCCTCACCATCTCTATCAAGCACAACAACTTGTGCACCTTGCTTTGCGAAGGCAAGAGCGATTGCTGCACCAATGCCACTTCCACCGCCAGTGACCAAGACAACATGGCGTGCAAGTGCTGCTTCTTTACCCTTGCCCAGTTTTGCTTGCTCGAGACTCCAATACTCCATTTCGAAAGTGTCTGCTTCGTTGACTGGTTCAAAACGTCCGACAGATTCAGCTGCCATCAGGGTGGCTGCCCAGGCTTCACCAATATCGGCGGTGACATTGGCTTCGGCTGTTGAACGGCCTAGACCAACGAGGCCAAGACCAGGGATTGCGATCAGCCTTGGTAGTGGATCGAGGCGTTGTTTATGGCTACCAACGCGAGAATTCTGCCGCTCGAAATAATCCTGATATGAGCGGATGTATTCCGCCAATGCCACTTCCGCGGCGTGGAGCCATTCCCCCAGCAATTGGCAGGATTCAATGGCTTCATCTCCTTCGAGGTGTGGAGGTTTTTCGAGAATTAGAGGCCAGGGTTTGGTTCGGATCACGTGGTCGGGGGTGGCGACTCCACGGCGAGACCAGTCTTGAAGGTGAATGTCGTTTACTAGTTGGAGTGCCAGCGGGGTTGAGCGCAACTCCATAAGCCAACGTTGGGGTGCGTTATGTAGCGCTGCTGATTGAGCCAGGGCACCACGTAACAGTGGCAGCAGAATTGCAGCGATTCGTTTTGTAGGAGCTGGATTGCTCGGTGGGGGTAGACAAAGCGTTGGGGTTTGCCCAAGAAGCTCCTCTGCCTCACCAACTAATTTGATCATTCGCTCGTAGCTTTGTTGTGCCGTGGCAGCGAACGAAAATAAGCCGTGCTTGAGCAGCACCATTCCTTGGAGTTCAACTCCCGCTTTAGCTGCTTCTACCTCTGCTTCTTCATAGGCTTTGATGGCAGCCAACGCTAGTTGGAAGCCAGGCATTACATAGGGAACAATGGCGACACGTCGACCGTAGAGTTCACGGCAGATATGTTCAGCATCTGGTTGATCTGCCAGGGCTAAAAGTGCTACTGCGTGGGTGTGATCGACGAATTTGCTTGGTAAGAACGCGTGCAGTAGTGCTTCAACCGATGGGTTGGGTGACGATGGATCGATCAGGTTGCTGCGCTGAGCTGCAACCATGTCTTCGTCGCTAAGTGCAGACAGATCTCGTAATGATTGAAGGGCCTCCAATCGCACAGCAGGATGGCCGGCCGGCTCGATGGTTGATAGGTCCCAGCCCGAGCCTTTTACGCACAACACTGGAATCTGATCGCCAAATAATCCGATGCAGTTGGTTTTTACCGAGGTGTTGCCTCCGCCATGCAGTACCAGCTGGGGATCCGAACCGAGCAGGCGGGCTGTGTAAGTGCGTAGAGCCAGGTCTTCAGAGACTCCCTGCGCTGCGTAAGACTTGATTGCAGCTTGTGCCTCGGATTCCGACCAGCGGTTTTGACACGTCATTGACTGACTCGGAACTAAGCCAAACGTTAAGCCAGTCTTGGAGACCTTTCTCTGCTTTCTTTTTTGTATGAGCTATCAGGTTAATAGCTTGATTGGGTAATTTGCTTGGTTGTTTTAATCATTGTAGCCTAGCCTATTCGGCGCCCTTTCGCTGATTATATTCATCTTTCGTCTACATCTGGTTCAGTTGTCTTCAAATTTGATTAGCATATGATCAGGTGAATCTGTGAAAGCATAATGTAGTCGAGTGGCTAGAAAATTTGATTTGCGAAATTTTGTCTGGCGCCATTGAACTTATTGCTTCTCGATCCTTGAATTCATTTAAAGCTTAAGCATTGAATTAGCCAAACCATAAATAAATTCTGTATAGACCTGAGAGTTGCTGGTAGTGCCAAAAGAGATTCTAATGTGATAGCTTGAATGGGAGGATCTTTTTAAGGGCTTGTTGCAATGAAGACATGAGTTTAGATTGACTTCATCACAGGCTTTATCAGTGATTTCTAGAGCAAGTATGACTTTCCCCTGCATTTCGATTAGATTCAGTTTGTTGTGGAGATCTCTACAGGCTTTGTTATGAGGAGTGATCGCCTACCTGAATTTTATCAGTCTCTTTGTGCCGTTGTGGGGCTGAGAAATTTACTAACGGGAGAAGTGAAAACTAGGCCCTATAGGACGGGCATCCGTGTGGGGAAAGGCTCGGCATGTGCAGTTGTTCTTCCACAGGATTTATTGCAATTATGGGAAGTTTTAAAGATTTGCATTTCCTACGAGAAAATTATTATTATGCAGGCCGCAAATACAGGTCTAACAGGTGGGTCGACACCAAATGGCGATGATTATGACCGTGATGTTGTGATTGTTAGCACGCTTTGCCTGGATCGCCTTATTCTCTTGAATGGAGGTTTGCAAGTTCTTGCATTCCCAGGTGCGACTTTATACAGACTAGAGGAACAACTTGCTCCCTTGGGAAGAAGCCCTCACTCAGTGATTGGGTCTTCTTGTATTGGTGCATCTATTGTTGGAGGAGTGTGTAATAACTCTGGTGGGAATTTAATTAATCGAGGGCCAGCTTACACGGAGTTATCTCTTTATGCACAGTTGAATGCTGATGGAAATCTAGAGCTCATTAATCATCTTGACATTGAACTTGGGAATTCTGCAGAAGAGGTGATTTCTAGCCTGCAGAATGCTCGGTTTGACCCAAGCTCTATCTCTCGATCAGATCGCTTGGCTTCTGATGATGAATATAGGCAACGTGTAAGAAATATAGATGCAAATACTCCTGCCAGATTCAATGCTGACAATAGACGCCTGTATGAGGTGAGCGGTTGTGCAGGGAAGTTAGCGGTCTTTGCTGTTCGTTTGGATACTTTCGAAAAGCCCGCTAAAGAAAAGACTTTTTATCTTGGAACGAATGACCCAAGACAACTAACAGGTATAAGGAAACATATACTCACAGGCTTTAAGAAGCTGCCTGATATGGGAGAGTATATGCACCGAAGTTATTTTGATGGTGCTGATAGATACGCTAAAGATACATTCTTGGCCGTAAAATATCTTGGAACCGATTTTCTGCCAAAGCTTTTTAAAATCAAGATGAAGGTAGATCAGGTGGCCGAGAGATGGCCAGGTTCGCCAAAAAATCTCTCAGATCGCATCTTGCAATGTTTAGGTCAAGCTCTGCCGGATCATCTCCCGGCTAGGATGAGAGATTACCGTGCACGGTATGAGCATCATCTGATAATTGTGGCTAGCGATACTGTGATTGGGGAAGTAAGAGAATTGTTGAAAGGCAGTTTTGGGGATGAAAGTAGAGGAGAATATTTTGAGTGCAATAAGCGTGAAGCCGAGGCGGCTATGTTAAACCGATTTGTCGCTGGTGGGGTGCCGGCAAGGTGTCGAGTCTTGAACCCAGAAGAATCCGGTGATTTGCTTCCACTGGATGTTGCCTTGCCTAGGAATTGCGATGATTGGCATCAAGTTTTGACCAAAGATATTCTAGGCCAAATGTCTCAATCCTTCCAGATGGGTCATTTTATGTGCATGGTATTTCATTGGAATTTTATAGTCAAAAAGGGGGTGGATATTAATTCTCTCAAGCAGAAGATTTACAGTCTTTTGGATTCGTATGGGGCCAAATATCCTGCTGAGCATAATTTTGGCCATCTTTATCAGGCTGATCAGTCTCTTGTTGATCATTATCGAGCCCTAGATCCCACCAATAGCTTCAACTCTGGTATTGGCAAGACGTCAAAGCTAAGGAGCTATATTTAGATTGGATAGCTTCAGTTGTCTAAGGGCCCTTCTGTTAGGAGATTTACATTTGAATAGAAAGCCTGATTGCGAAATTAGATGGTTTATTTGACCTTTCAACCGTATAAGAAGTGCGTTTCGCTTTGCTGACAAAGTATTCGATCTGAGATAAACATTGTACTTTAATTCATTTTAAAATTGGTGTATCTTGGGCCTTGTGATCAAATCTTGCTTTGACATGATTTGGGATAGCAAAAGCAACTTTCAGAATGATTACTAGTTTGATGAATTAGTTTGCAGTGAAATTTACTTTTTCATCAGCTTTGATCTTCAAGTATCGGCGTAAAGCTTCTTGAGACTCTTCTTGCTGGCTGCTGATACACCGCGTTCTGTGATCAGCGCTGTGACTAACCGCGCAGGTGTTACATCAAACGCTGGGTTGAACCCCTCGCTCCCATCAGGACTGAGTTGCACCTGGCTGATTTCATTATTGGCTAGGCGTCCCTGAATGTGGGTCACTTCCGTAGTCGAGCGGGCTTCGATTGGAATCTCTGCTATCCCGTCAGAGATTGACCAATCGATTGTTGAGGAGGGTAGGGCCACATAAAAGGGCACACCGTTGTCACGGGCAGCTAAGGCCTTGAGATAGGTGCCGATCTTGTTGCAGACATCACCGCAACCTGTGGTTCGATCACTACCTACGATCACAGCATCGACATGGCCGTGTTGCATCAGGTGGCCACCGGCGTTATCCACGATCACGGTGTGGGGTACACCTTCACGACCTAGCTCGTAGGCAGTGAGGCTGGCTCCTTGGTTGCGCGGCCGGGTTTCATCAACCCATACATGAATATTCAGGCCAGCTCGGTGTGCCTTATAAATCGGTGCAAGAGCTGTGCCCCAATCAACGGTAGCTAGCCAACCAGCATTGCAGTGGGTGAGCAGTTGGATGGGATCTTGTTGCCGCACGCTTGGTCTTGCCGCAGCAAGCTGTTTGATGATTGCCAAGCCATGATTGCCAATGGCTTCGCACATGGCCACGTCCTCCTCGGCAATTACGGTTGACTCGGCTCTAGCGGCCTCTGCCCGCTCGGCTGGGGGGAGTGGCTTCACCTTGTTTTGGATTCGCTGAAGCGCCCAGCGCAGATTCACTGCTGTGGGACGGGTGGCATTGAGTTGCTCAAAGGCGACCTCTAGAGCAGCATCACTGGGGTCTGCTTGTAGGGCCAGCATTAACCCATAAGCTCCGGTGACTCCGATCAATGGTGCACCACGCACGACCATGGTGCGAATTGCATTTGCGGCCTCTTGGCAATTGCTGAGTTTGAGTGTGGTGAAATTGTGGGGTAGCTGGGTCTGGTCGATCACGCTGACAGCACGGCCACCTGGTTCAAGCCAGATGGTTCGCCAGGCTTTGCCATCAATGTTCATGTCATTGCACCGTTGAACTGGTTTTGGAAGTTGGCAAACATCTTTTGGTTGAATTGCCTTTTGCAATACTTGGCTAAAAATAGATTGATCATTGCTGCGTTCACAGAGCTGGAGTTGAAGGCATCTCTGAACATTAGTTTAAGAGTGGTCTGCGGCTGAGTTCTGTGCCGCGGAGTTTCCTTCTTGTAGGGAATTTCTTGCCAAGATTTAAAACTTTGATCTAGTCAAGTCACTTGCCAGTAAAGAGTATTTGTATGGCATATTTGGCCACTTCTTATTTGCAATTTAATTGCTATAAAAAGTATGCATAAGCTTGCTAATAGGCTTTTAGTTGCCTTGGGCAAACTCTTGCAACCTTTGCTGGTATTTATAATTAGCTTTGATTTTATATACTTCAAGCTCCTTTGTGGCAAGATCTGCTCCTCTAGCGATTAATGAAATAGTGGCTTCAATTTATGCTTATCTATGTCAATGGAGTTACTCCCTTAGGTGTAGCAGTGAGCTAGTTGGTTTGGATTGCTTGTGCTCGCAATTGGATTGATTAAGATAATTGAATTTAACTTGTGACTTATCGGGGCCATTTGATCACTATTGATCTAGGTAGAATCTGAGAGGCTGTTTACTTATTG
>Ga0208766_1001417_pt1 | contig 12737 bp, 10 predicted proteins | sample ETN01SmetaG_3_FD_185792 | JGI IMG/M metagenome (GOLD analysis project Ga0208766, IMG submission 185792) | Marine microbial and viral communities from oxygen minimum zone, Eastern Pacific Ocean - ETNP2014F12-01SV263 (SPAdes) (version 2) | ecosystem: Environmental > Aquatic > Marine > Oceanic ...
GAATAAATTTTTTTTATATTTTGCTGTCTAACTTGTTCTTTTTTTAAATCAGCTACTTTTTTCTTTGCAGTTTTCTCTCCAGTCCAAATTCCAGTTTTTGTATCAAAAGAGCAATTAGCTAATAAAATAATAATTAAATCATCAAATTCAATAGATGGTTGGGATTCTGTTCTCTCAATTCTTCAAATGCCTGGAGGAGTTCCAGTTGCGACTGTTGCGCTAAATGGAGCGAAGAATGCAGGTATATTAGCTACTCAAATAATTGCATCTAATGACAATAAAATCTTAAAAAAAGTTTCTCAGTATAAAAAATTATTGGAAGACAAGGTTAAATTAAGTATAAAAGATCTTAATAAGTAAATCTACTTTATTAAACCATAGATGTCATACTTCGATAAAAAATCCCATAAAATTGAGGCAGAGTGAATGTCTGATGGTTCATTTTCATAGTCATAACTTGGCCATTCATGGCCCATTTTATCAAGAAGATACAATTCAAAACTTACATCATTTAAACAATTTTCATAACGACTAACTAATCCTCCAAAATTATCTCCATCATTATCAAAAATTTCATTATTGATGGGAGATTTTTCACAATTGTTATAATCTATCCAGTATTTAACAACTTCATCAATTGGCAACATAATTGAATTTCCAGAATAAGGAACAGTAGAGTCTTGTTTTCCATGAATTTGAATTACAGGTGTTGGATGATTTGGTTTACATGATTCCATGGTTTCAGGAGTCATTGATCCTGTTACAGAACCTATGGCAGCAATTCTATCACCTAAATTACATGCAAGATCATAGCTCATAAAACCTCCATTTGACATGCCTACAGAATAAATTCTACTCAAATCTATTTTATATTTTGTGCTAGTCCAATCAATTAAATCACTTATAAAATCAATATCGTTAGATTTACTACCGATAGTCCATCCGCCAACATTCCAATGTGTCTCACCTGTTGAATTTAGAATTAATCCTTGAGGATAAACAATAATAAATTTTTCTTTATCTGCAATTGATTGAAAACCTGTGTAAGATAAATTCCATAATGCTAAACTTGTATAACCATGCAAACTAAACAAAAGGGGATATTCCTCATAGTTATCCTCTATATAAGAAGATGGTATGTAGATGTAAAATTCTCTATTGGAAATCGTGCAGTAATATGTTTTTTTTAAAGGGTTTCCAAAAAAATCATCTCCGCCAAGAAGTCTACAATTTGAAGTAATACTAGAATTTTGTTCTAGTTCGTCATTTTGAGTGCAAGAAATAAAGATTAAAATGAAAATCAATATGGACTTGAAAAATTCTTTTTTATGCACAATAAGGTATTATTTTTTATCAAATTTAGTTTTAAAAATAAAACTACGGAAAAAAGTTATATTGATCCTATTAGCTTAACTTTAAGAATACATATAATCTATGAGAGTTAAAGAAAAAATTATTCATGCTAAAGAAGTTCACACTGGAATAAAAAAATTAACTAATGTTGTGCTTAGAATTAAAGATGACACAATAGTTTCTATTACTAATAAAGGATATGATTATACAAAAGCTTTTCCTTTGATAATTCCCACATTTATAGATCTACAAGTTTATGGAAGCTCAGGCAGATTATTTTCATCATATCCAGAAATCAAAACTTTAGAAATAATGGAAAAATATCATCAATTAAACGGAACATTTTTTTTTCAACCTACCATTGCCTCGAACAGTTATGAAGTGATTTATAAATGCATAGAAGCTGTAAAGAAATATAAAAAAAATAATCCTAATACAGGTTGCATTGGACTTCACATAGAGGGTCCTTGGTTAAACCCTCAAAAAAAAGGTGCTCACAAGAAGGATTTTTTACATAGTCCAAATAAAAATCAAATCGATTCAATAATAGAATTTTCAAAAGGTTCTGTTAGCTTAATTACCCTTGCTCCTGAAATGGTAAAAGAATCTTACATAAAAGAAATTAAAAATAATGGGATTGTAATATCAATTGGACATTCTAATTGTAATTATAAAAAAATAAATATTCTTTCCAAAAATCTAATAAGATTAGCTACTCACTTATTCAATGCAATGCCAAATATTCATCATAGAGACCTTAACCTTACAACAGCTATTTTAACAAATAATTCTATATTTAGCAGCATAATAGCAGATGGATATCATGTTGATTTCCAGTTAATTAAACTTGCATATAAATTAAAGAAAAATAAGCTTTTCTGTATCACTGATTCTGTAACTGAAGACAATAAAGGCATATATAAACATAAAAAAAATAAAAATTATTATACAAATAATGGAATTCTTTCAGGCTCATCAATTTCTATGGCTAAATCATTTAAAAATTTAATTCAAAAAGCAGGGTTGACCGTTAGTCAAGCTGTAGAAATGTGCTGTGTAACACCTCATAAAGTATTAACTAACAGAAATCTTATATTCAAAATAGAGGTTGGATCCAAAGCAAAATTTAATATTGTCGATGATAAATTTAATTTGACAGAAAGTTACTTTTAATTAAAAACTTTACAACTGTTAACAAGTACATATTTTGTTCAAAAAAAAAATAAATTTAGTTTAATTACAGATAAATTAAATTAAGGTAAAACTGTAATTTTGATCAAACTAATTTATGAGAGAAAGTCGATTTTACAACCGTCACATTGGTCCTAATAAGAAGGAAATTAATAAAATGCTGTCAACCTTAGAATTAAATTCTGTAGGTGAACTCATAGGCCAAACAGTACCTGAAGGAATAAGACTTGAAAATCCCTTATCAATACAAGAGGATATATCTGAAAATGATTTTTTAAATGAAATGCTCGAACATGCAGATAATAATAAATGTTTTGAGACATACATTGGGCAGGGATATCATCCTACAATTACTCCAGCTGTAATAAAAAGAAATATAATGGAAAACCCTGGTTGGTATACTTCATACACTCCTTATCAAGCAGAAATTGCTCAAGGTAGATTAGAAGCATTATTTAATTTTCAGAGTGTGGTTTCAGATTTAACTGGTATGGAAATAGCAAATGCTTCTCTTCTCGACGAAAGTTCAGCCGCTGCCGAGGCAATGAGTATGCTTTTTTATCTTAGAAATTCCGATCAAAAAAAAAGTAACTCAATAAAATTTTTTGTCTCTGATCAGGTTCTACCTCAAACAATTTCTGTTCTCAAAACAAGAGCAAATCCTCTAGGTATTGAATTGATAATTGATTCAATTGATAATGTAAATTTCTCTGATGATTTTTTCGGTATTTTAATTCAATACCCAGGAAAATACGGGGATATAATTGATATTAAAACTGTCGCTAATAATGCAAAAAAAGAAAATTTGAAAGTTGTTGTTGCTGCTGACCTTCTTAGCCTAACTATTCTTGAAGCTCCAGGAAATTACAATGTAGATGTTGTAATTGGTACAACTCAGAGATTTGGAATTCCATTAGGATATGGCGGTCCTCATGCGGCTTACTTTTCAACAAAAAATGATTATAAAAGAAATATACCTGGTCGAATTATAGGTCAAACAAAAGATATTGATGATAATCCTGCATTAAGAATGGCTCTTCAAACTAGGGAGCAACATATAAAAAGAGACAGAGCTACCTCAAATATTTGTACTGCTCAAGTTTTGCTTGCTGTAATGGCAGGAATGTATGCAGTATATCATGGTCCAAAAGGATTGAAAAAAATTGCTGAAAGGATACACTCAAAAACAGTAGAGCTTGAAAATATTTTAAAAGATTATGGTTTTACTCAGGAAAACAAATATTATTTTGATACTTTAAAAATTAAAGCTAATTCAGAACTAATAAAAAAAATAGCTGAAAAAGAAAAAGTAAACTTTTTCTATGTTGATAAAGAAACGGTATCAATTGCATTAAATGAAACTGTAACAGATAAAAACATAGATAAAATTGTTGCTATTTTCAAAAAAAGCTTAACGTCAAATTTAAAACTTAAAAAAGGTAAAAAATTACAATCAAGATTACCTCACAATCAAATTAGAAAAACAATTTATTTAGACCATAAAGTTTTTAACAGCTATCATTGCGAATCAGCTCTGACGAGATACATAAAGTCCTTAGAAAAAAAAGATTTATCATTAAATCATTCAATGATTCCTTTAGGTTCCTGTACAATGAAACTCAATGCTGCTGCTGAATTATTGCCTATAAGTTGGTCCAAATGGAATAATATTCATCCATTTGTTCCGTTAGACCAAGCAAAGGGATACCAAAGAGTAATTAGTCTTTTAGAAAAAAGTTTAAGTAAAATTACTGGGTTTAAAGCAACATCCCTTCAACCAAATTCTGGAGCGCAAGGAGAATTTGCAGGTTTGATGGTAATTCGTGCCTTTAATAAACATAAAGGAGAAGGTCACAGAGATATTTGTTTAATCCCATCTTCAGCTCATGGAACAAATCCTGCATCAGCAGTCATGGCTGGATTCACTGTTGTTGTCGTAAAAACAGATAAACATGGTAATATTGATTTCGATGATCTTTCACAAAAAGTGAAAGAAAATAAAGAAAGAATAGCTGCATTAATGATTACATATCCTTCTACCCATGGAGTCTTTGAACCAAATATTATAGAAGTAACCAAATTAATCCATGATTATAGAGGACAAGTATACATGGACGGTGCTAATATGAATGCTCAAGTTGGATTAACAAGTCCTTCAAAAATTGGTGCTGATGTATGTCATTTAAACTTACATAAAACATTTGCTATACCACATGGAGGAGGAGGACCAGGAGTCGGTCCTATATGTGTTGCTGAACATTTGGAACCGTTTTTACCTGGTAATCCCATTATAAAAACCGGAGGTAAAAAATCAATAGATGCAATATCTTCAGCTCCGTGGGGGTCAGCATTGGCTAGTTTAATTTCTTATGGTTACATAAAATTACTGGGGGGAAAAGGTTTAAAAAAATGTAGTGAAATTGCGATCTTAAACTCAAATTACATCAAAAAGAGATTAGAAGGAGCATATGAAATTTTGTATTCTGGGATAGAAGGAAAAGTTGCTCATGAGTTTATAATTGATTGCAGACCTTTTAAAAAGAATGGTATAGAGGTAATTGATATTGCAAAAAGATTAATGGATTACGGATTTCATTCTCCTACTGTTTCTTTTCCCGTACCTGAAACTATGATGATTGAACCTACTGAAAGTGAAAATTTAGAAGAGATTGATAAATTTTGTGAAGCTATGATTTCAATAAGAATGGAAATTGATTCTGATAATCCTGTAGATTATGCAATGCTAAAGAACGCACCTCACACTGAAAAAATGATTACTAGTGATAAATGGGATTTTCCATATACGCGTCAAAAAGCTGCTTTTCCTCTCGAATTTGTAAGAGAAAATAAATTTTGGCCATCTGTTAGGCGCATTGATGAAGCATTTGGAGATCGTAATTTAATTTGTAGCTGCACTTCAATTAATTCTTTTGTAAAAAACTGATAATTAATACTTTAAATCTTTTGATGCCTATTTTTTTTTCATTAAATAAATGTCTGAATTTCATTCTGTTTTTTAAAAATTTTGTTTGATTAAAAAAAAATATTCTAGTATTGCAACAAATTATGGGACTTAAAATTACAGGAACCGGCTCATCTATCCCTAAAATCACTCAAGAAAATGATTCTTTTTTCGATCATAATTTTTATGACATCGATGGGAAAAAATTTGAAATTGAAAACCAAACCATAATTAAAAAATTTAAATCAATAACTGGTATCAGGCAAAGAAAATATGCGCTACCTAATCAAAATACTTCAGATCTAGCTTTTGAGGCTTCTGAAATTGCTATAAATGATGCCAAAATTGATCCTGAAACTCTAGATTATATTATACTCGCTCACAATTTTGGTGATATTTCATCAAATAGCAATCAACCTGATACGCTTCCAAGTTTAGCATCTAGGGTAAAAGCAAAATTAAAAATCCGAAATCCAAATTGCGTAGCTTACGATATTTTATGTGGGTGCCCTGGATGGGTTGAAGGCATGATTCAAGCAAATGCATTTATCAAAGCCAAAATGGCGAAAAAATGTCTGATAATAGGAGCTGACACATTATCAAGAGTTGTTGATGTCTACGATCGTGATTCCATGATTTACGCTGATGGCGCTGGAGCAACTATTTTAGAATCGACGAATGAAGAAGGTGGAATATTATCATATAGTTCTGCAACATATAGTTCAAATAATGAAACAGGATTTCTTTATTATGGAAATTCTAATAACCAAAGTCATGATCAAAATGAAAAATTCATTAAAATGTTTGGTCGCAAAGTTTATGAATTTGCCTTAAATCATGTCCCAGAAGCAATGAAAAATTGTTTTGAAAAATCAAAAAGGGACATAGATGAACTTAAAAAAGTATTTATTCACCAAGCAAATAATAAAATGGATGAAAGTATAATCAAAAGATTTTACAGGCAATATAAAAAACAAATGCCAGAGAATGTTCTCCCAATGAATATTGATGAATATGGTAATAGTTCAGTTGCAACTGTTCCAACTCTGTTTGATCTTGTTCTAAAAAATAATTACAAAGGACACGATTTGAATCAAGGAGATATTATTATTTTTGCAAGTGTTGGTGCTGGAATGAACATAAATGCTATTACTTACCAAATCTAAAAATATTATTTACAGTCCATATTAGCTAATATTTATTTTCCTGGTTTTATTTTTCATAAATTTGATTAGAAGATGAAAATACTTTATCATATTGGCGGTTACTTTATAATGCTTCGAAAAGTCTTTGGAAAGTTTACAAAATGGAATATATTAAAAAATCTAATATTAAGAGAAATAGACGTTCTAATAATTGGATCATTAGGAATAGTTTCTTTCATTTCTTTTTTTGTTGGCGGTGTTGTTTCCATCCAAACAGCGTTAAATCTTGAAAATCCATTATTACCTAAAAATTTAATTGGTTTTACAACCAGACAGTCAGTTATTTTAGAATTTGCTCCAACTTTTATATCGGTTATTATGGCAGGCAAAGTAGGATCATTTATAACTTCTAGTCTTGGCACAATGAAAGTCACAGAACAAATTGATGCTCTTGAAGTTATGGGAATTAATACTTTTAATTACCTAATTTTTCCAAAAATTATAGCTCTACTTTTCTATCCATTTATAATAACAGTATCAATGTTTATAGGAATAATTGGCGGATATGTTGCCTCAATTTATGGCGGATTTTGCACAAGTGCAGATTTTATTGAGGGAATTCAAATTGATTTTACCCCATTTCATGTTAGCTATGCATTTATAAAAACTTTTCTTTTCGCTTTTATATTAGCATCTGTTCCATCATATCATGGCTACTTTTTAAAAGGAGGAGCGCTTGAAGTTGGAAAAGCTAGCACAACTTCATTTGTTTGGACAAGTGTAGTAATAATAATAACTAATTACATAGTTACTCAATTGCTCCTAACCTAATGATTAGAATTGAAAACATATCTAAATATTTTAATGAAACAAAAGTTCTTGAAGATATCTCAACTCATTTTGAAAGAGGTAAAACAAACTTAATAATAGGTCAAAGTGGATCTGGAAAGACTGTTTTGCTTAAATGTATTTTAGGTCTTTTTGATGCTAGTAAAGGAGAAATTTTTTTTGAAAATCAATCTTTAAATAAGATGAACTCAAAACAAAGAAGTGTGCTACGGCAAGAAATAGGTATGGTTTTCCAGGGTAGCGCTCTTTTTGATTCAATGACAGTTGAAGAAAATATTATGTTCCCCATGAAAATGCTTACCAAAAAAAGTACTGATGAAATAAAAATGAGATCAAATGAGGTTATAAAACGTGTAAATCTAATTAATTCAAACAAAAAATTTCCTTCCGAAATTTCTGGAGGAATGAAAAAAAGAGTTGCAATTGCTAGAGCCATTGTAATGAATCCAAAATATCTTTTCTGTGATGAGCCAAATTCTGGTCTTGATCCAAAAACTGCAATTCTTATTGATAACTTAATTCAAGAAATTACTAAAGAATACAAAATAACCACTTTAATTAACACTCATGACATGAATTCTGTTATGGAAATAGGAGAAAAAATTATTTTCCTGGAAAATGGTAAAAAAGTATGGGAAGGAACAAATAAAGAAGTGTTTAAGACAGAAAATAAAGGAGTAGGAAATTTTGTTTATTCCTCGGAGCTTTTTAAAAAAGTAAGAAAAGTATATCTCAAACCATAGTTTAGTATATTAATATGGGTTTTACTTTTGCGCTAGCATTAAATAAATATCTTTTTTTTGAATATATTTCTTGACAAAGGTATCGCTTAAACCTCTTCTCATATACTATAAACTTTTTACCATTATATATTTCAAATGCAGAACCCTTTTCAAGCTCAAAAATATGCCTTTTACCATCATTTTCATCATACTTACTTAGAGCAATTGATAAATCAAAGTCACTGTCTGAACTTGCTTTAGGGTTCTTAAAGTGATCAAATAAGAGAATTAGAAGATGATCAGGAAAGATGCTTTTAATAAGAAAAGGTTTAATCAAATCTTTAAATGTCTTTTTCCAATAATTACCATGAGGTTTTATATTTAATCCATATTTTTCATACGCTGCCAAATGAGATAATTCATGAATTAAAGTAATTAAAAATCTATATTTATTTGGAGTTTTGTTTATCGATATTTGGCGTATTTCATTTGATAAAATTCTAAAATCACCGTGTTTAGTATATCTCTTGGATGAAATTTTGATAAATACATTCCATTTGCTTAGATAATTTAATACTAATGGAACAGATTTTTTTGGCAGGTAGGGTTTTAGAACTGAAATTTGACTAACAAACACTTATTAAAAATTAAAATTATGAAATCAATAAGGTTATTGGATTCTCTATATAATTTCTGAGTGTTTGCAAAAATAGTGATCCTGTAACCCCATCAACTGACCTATGATCACATGCAAGAGTTAACTTCATAACATTTCCGACAATAATTTGTCCATTTTTCACTACAGGTTTAGAAATAATTGCTCCAATAGATAATATTGCAGAATTTGGTTGATTTATTATTGATGTAAATTCATATATATCAAACATTCCAAGATTTGAAACAGTAAAGGTGCTTCCTTCAATTTCTGTGGGTTTTAATTTTTTGTCTTTTGCTCTTGAAGAAAAATCTTTTACAATGTTTCCTATTTGTCTTATGTCCATTTCATCAGCAAATTTTATAACAGGAACAACTAAACCATCATCAACTGCAACTGCAACTCCTAAATGAATATGACTATATTGCAAAATACTTTCATCTTTCCATTGACTATTAACTTTTGGATGTTTTTTTAGAGCTAATGCACAAGCCTTTAAAATTATATCATTGAAAGATATTTTAGTATTTGGAACTGAATTAAATTGATTTCTAAAAGCTATAGCATTATCCATATCAAACTCTACAGATAGATAATAATGTGGAGCTGTAAATTTTGATAATGACAGTCTTTTAGCAATTGCTTTTCTCATCGATGAATTTGGAATTTCATCATGCTTTTCAACTCCCTTAGGTAAAATAGTTTCTGATGAGAATTTTTCAGAAAAAGCAATTTCACTTACATCTCGCTTTATTATCCTTCCAGAATCACCTGTGCCTTTGATGTGAGATAGATTTATTCCTTTCTCTGCAGCTATTCTTTTTGCTAGGGGAGAAACAAGAATTCTTCCGTTTTCAGATCTTTCTATTTTATTTTCTTCCTTGATGTCAGTCTCTAATATTGTTTCAACATTATTAGAAATTACCTCTTCTTTAGATTGTTCTTTTTTATCAATTATTTTTTCATCTGATTTTTTAGATGAAATAATAATTTTATCTATTACTTTCTGATCAATTTTAGCATCTCCAATTATTGCCAAAACATCATCTACTTTAGCAGATTCACCCTCATTTATTCCAATATGCAACAATGTTCCAGAATAAAATGACTCGAATTCCATAGTAGCTTTGTCCGTTTCAATGTCCGCTAATATATCTCCCTCTTTAATTTTTTCTCCAACTTTTATATTCCATTTTGCAACAGTTCCTTCTTCCATCGTATCACTTAAACGTGGCATTTTCACTATTTCAATATCATCAGGAAGAACTGTTTGATCATTATTTTCAGGTTTTTCTAAATTATCTTTTTGTGAATCCAATTCATTTTTTTCAATTTTATCCTTTAAATCTGGATTAATCATTATAGAAATATCTTCACCTTTTTTACCAATTATTGCTAACAAACTATCTACAGGAGCTGAATCTCCCTCTGAAATTCCAATATGAAGTATTTCTCCCTCTTGGAAAGATTCAAATTCCATAGTGGCCTTATCTGTTTCAATCTCAGCTAAAATATCCCCTTCTTTAACTTGGTCACCAACCTTTTTAAACCATTTTGTAACAGTACCTTCCTCCATTGTATCACTAAGACGAGGCATATTTATTATTTCAGCCATTCTTTAACTCAATTTATGTTTTATAAAAGGATAATCTTTTTGATCGTAAACTGAATCATAAAGAACTGATTTTTCAGGATAGGGAGAGTCTTCAGCAAATCTCTCACATTCATCAATTCTATCTTTTACTTTTTTATCAATAGATTCAATTTCTTTGTTAGTTAAATACTTTTTTTTAACAATAATATCTTTTACTTTAAAAATAGGATCTATTTTCTTGTATTCTTCAACTTCTTCTTTAGTTCTATAATGCTGAGCATCTGACATTGAATGCCCTCTATATCTATATGTTTTAGCTTCTAAAAAAGATGGTCCGCCTCCACTTCTTGCAAGATTTATAGCTTTATGAATAGATTTTGCAGATTTAACAGGGTCCATTCCATCAAATGGCTCACAAGGAATATCATAACCTAAACCTAGTTTCCATATTTCTTCATTAGTAGATGTTCTAGAAACAGATGTCCCCATAGCGTAACCATTATTTTCTACAATAAAAACAACGGGGAGTTTCCATAGTGTAGCTAAATTTAATGTCTCATGAAGAGAACCCTGTCTAACAGCACCATCACCCATGAAACAAAGAGTTACTATATCTCTGTTAAAATACTTATCACCAAATGCCATTCCTGCTCCTAATGGGATTTGACCTCCTACAATACCATGTCCCCCATAAAATCGATGTTCTTTTGAAAAAATGTGCATGGAACCACCAAGCCCTGATGAAGTTCCTGTGGCTTTACCTAAAAGCTCAGCCATAACTTTCTTAGGATCCTCCCCCATTCCAATTGGTTGCACATGATTCCTGTAGGCTGTTATCATCCTGTCTTTACCCAACTCCATTGCCTGCAAAGAACCAGCTAAAACTGCCTCTTGACCATTGTACAAATGAAGAAAACCTCTTATTTTTTGTTTAATGTATAAAGCAGCTAGTTTATCTTCGAATTTTCGCCAAAAAAGCATGTCTTCATACCATTTTATGTAAGTTTTATTTGTTATTTTCTCCATTTGAAAGTAATATAAAAATTTAGATTTTATTACTACTCAAAATTACTGAATTCTTCTATTTTCTGGAATTTTAAAATGAAATTATTTATATACACCCTATTCTTAAGGTATTAGTCCTCAATTATATTTTCATTTTTGTTTGAATTTATATTAAAGGTTAATGAAAATCTTAGAGTGTTTTCAAGGGGGTTTCTAATCCTAGCAGTTGAAAAAAGATAGGAAATATCAATTTTGGTAAAATTTAAACTAAATCCTGTTCCTAAAGTAATATATCTTCTTGAACCTTTTTGCTCACTCTCATTAAAGTATCCTGTTCGAAATGCTATTGTATTATTAAATAAATATTCAAATCCTAAGGCCCAAGTTACCTCTTTTAATTCTTCACTAACTCCATCTGGCGCGTCATTAAAAGATCTGAAAATACCAGTCAAAAAATTAATGTCTGGTTGCTTATATCCTATAAATTCATTTTCATCATTATAACTAGCAACAGGAGATGGAACAAGTAATTTTGAAGCCTCAAGATGAATTCCTAATAAATTATTATCATCAAAAACAATATCAAAACCTGAGCCAATTCTTAGATTTGTTGGAATAAAATTCATCTGACCACCTTCGTCATATTTTAATCTTGGACCAATATTTGAAATATTGAATCCAACTCTCAATCTAGAGGAATTGTTATAAAAATCAAATAGATCACTCTTATAAAATCCTGCTATATCAACACCTAAACTATTTGCAGATGTTGCATCCACATCCATAGAAATTTTTAGATCAGACCTAATAAATCTACCACCAACGGACATCGAAAATTTTTCACTTAACTTCAAAGCGTATGAAATATCTAAAGTCAATTCATTGGGTCTTTGTACACCTTGATCAACTATTGATCCTCCAACTATTTCATTAAATTGGATGTCACCAAGACTAAAATACTTCAAACTTCCCGCCCATGAACTTCTTTCACTAATTTGTCTATAATAAGTCAAGTTTCCAAGAAAAATGTCATCAACTAATTGACTCAAATAAGGGGTATAACTAATTCCAAAGCCACTATTTGAATCTGTAAAAACATATTTTGCAGGATTCCACTGTTGGGAAAAAGCATCTGCGGAAGATGCTACCCCTAATTCACCCATCCCAGCTGCTCTGGCGTCAGGAGTGATTAGTAAAAATGGCACACCGGTTGTAATTACTCTATCAGTGGATTGAGAAAAAATAATAAGTGGACATAAAA
>Ga0208766_1001418_pt1 | contig 12734 bp, 12 predicted proteins | sample ETN01SmetaG_3_FD_185792 | JGI IMG/M metagenome (GOLD analysis project Ga0208766, IMG submission 185792) | Marine microbial and viral communities from oxygen minimum zone, Eastern Pacific Ocean - ETNP2014F12-01SV263 (SPAdes) (version 2) | ecosystem: Environmental > Aquatic > Marine > Oceanic ...
CCTATTGTCGGCTTACCTCCAGGCTGTATTGCTACATTATCTGGTTCATAATTCACACCCCTCTTATTCCCTACGTCATTAGCCAATGCTTCTCTTAAAGATAAAATACCTTCTGATGGGCAATAGCCTGTTAAGCCGTCATTAATACTCTTAATTGTTGCCTGTACAATATTTTCAGGAGTTGGAAGATTAATATCTCCCAAATGAAAAGGATATACTTTATTGCCTTTATCTGCCCATTCCTTAGCTTGCGCAGATACAGCAAACGCTGTTTCAGTACCTAAATTTTGTAATTGATTTGCATACCTCATTGGAATCAAGACATCTGCTTTAACACTTCACGAATCACATCTTCCAATTTTTCAGGAATTTTTGATTCTTTTTGTAATTCAGATAAAGCATTTGAAATTTGTTTAGAATTATAACCCAATGACTTTAGGGCATTTGTTGCATCTTTTACAATAACTGTGTCTGCTCCATCAGAAAAGCCAAGCGTTTCATCTTTTTTATTATCTATAGAAAATTTTTCTTTAAGCTCTATAATAATTCGCTTTGCTGTTTTTGCACCAATCCCTGGAATTATTGTAAGTGACTTAACATCGCTTTCTATAATTTTTTGTTTAAACTCATTTGGGGTAGTTCCAGATAATATATTCATGGCCGATCTCGGACCAATACCGCTTATTGTATTCAAATTTAAAAAGAGCGATCTTTCTGAATGTTTTATAAAACCATATAAATTCAATAGGTCTTCCTTAACATGAAGATGCGTTAATAGCGTTACGCTTTCATTGATTTTTGGCAATTTTTCATAGGTGGAAATAGATATATTTAGGTTGTAAACAATCCCGCTGATTTGTACCTGTGCGCCTGTGGGGCTTTTTGCCGTTAATTTTCCTGAAATTGACTCAATCAAGCTCATAAATATTTATTTTGATTAATATGGCACAGGCCTATTGCAAGAGCATCAGTAATGTCGAGAGATTTTATTGTTTTATCGATATTAAGAATTTTTTCAACCATATATTTTACTTGTTTTTTAGTAGCCGACCCACTGCCAGTAACAGACTGCTTTACTTTTTTTGGTGCATAAACCATGGAAGGTATCCCTTTCGATGCAGCTGAAAGCAATAAAACACCTCTAGCTTGCCCCAAAAGGATGGCAGATTTAACGTTTTGACTATAAAATGAATCTTCGATTGCCATGGATTGTGGGTTGAATTTATCAATTAAATCATTCATATGACTATTTAAATACTCAAGTCTATTTGGAATAGACTCCTTAGTTGGTGGAGTAACTAATCCATAGGCAACAACCTTAATCTGACTACCTTTGTAGTCAAGGATTCCAAATCCAGTATTATTGAGTCCTGGATCGACACTAATTACTCTTTGAATGCTAATCAAGAGATTATTGTTTAGTGTTAGAAAAATTTATTTGAAAATTTGATGCGATATTTTGAACATCATCATGCTCTTCAAGCTGCTCCATCAAAGTTATTAATTTTGAAGATTCTGAATCAATTATATCTACAATATTTTTTGGAACCATTTCAATTTTTGAAGAGAGTATATTATAGCCTTTATGCTCAAGTTTTTCCGCTATATCAGCGGTTAGTGGTGGCTTGGAAGTAATTAAAAAATCTGATTCATCTCTAGTAAAATCCTCAGCTCCTGAATCAAGTGCATCGTTAAATAACTTTTCTTCATCAACTGAATTAGATTCGATGATTATTTGACCTAATTTTTCAAACATCCAAGATACTGATCCATTTTCACCAAGATTACCCCCATATTTGCTCATTAAATGCCTTATTTCAGCAACAGTCCGATTTTTATTATCTGTCATTACTTCCATTATAATCGCTACACCTTCCGGTCCATAGCCCTCGTAAGAAAGCTCTTCGTAGTTAACTCCTTCAAGCTCACCAGCGCCTTTTTGAATATTTCGTATGATTGTATCGTTTGGCATATTAGCTGCTTTTGCGGTTGATATGGCTTGACGTAATCGAGGATTTGATTCTGGGTCGCTACCTCCATTCTTAGCAGCAACCATTAATTCCTTGATTATTTTAGTAAACACCTTTCCTCTTTTAGCATCCTGAGCAGCCTTCTTGTGTTTAATATTTGCCCATTTACTATGACCAGCCATAGCAATATCCTTTATTTTTCTTCAGTGTAATAACGATTCAATTTTTTGCAATAAAGATTTAGGAGGTTTTTTAGGCTTACCATTTTTATCTATAAACCCATGAACTGTTTTACCGGTTGCAACTATCGAATGATCATTTTCATTTAAAACGTTATAATCTATTTGAAGTCGCGCAGAGGGCATCTGATCAATACGTGATTCAATCAATAGCTTATCTTCAAAGCGAGCGCTTTTCTTATAGTCGCAAGACGCTGAGACAACAGGAAGGAAAAAACCATCTTTTTCAATATCTTTTACAGCAAAACCAATACTATCAAGCAATTCCGTTCTAGCTAATTCAAAAAATTCAAAATATCTTGAATAGTAGACAATACCCATTTGATCTATATCTTTATAATAAACTTTAACATGAAAAATATGAGATATCATTTTCCTTCTGATATTTTTCCCATTTTCTCATAACGCTTGATGCGTTGATCTAAAAAAGTGGTTGGATCAACCGATCGGAGTGTATCTATTTCATTTAATATTGAAGATTTTATCAATAAAACAGCTTGGTCAAGCTCTCGATGAGCTCCACCAATAGGCTCTTTTATTATTTCATCACAAATCCCCATTTCTAAAAGATCTTCAGGGGTAACCTTCATAGCATCAGCAGCTTCAGGTGCTTTTGCTGCATCACGCCATAATATAGATGCACATCCTTCAGGGCTGATTACTGAATACCATGTATTTTCCATCATTAACATTCTATCGCAAATACCAATACCAAGAGCACCTCCACTAGCACCCTCACCAATCACGACTGTAACGATAGGTGTTTTTAAGCGAGACATTTCGAATAAATTTCGAGCAATTGCCTCTCCCTGACCTCTTTCTTCGGCGCCAATACCCGGATAGGCGCCTGGGGTATCGATCAATGAAATAATTGGGAGATTAAATTTTTCAGCTAATTTCATAACTCGAAGTGCTTTTCGATACCCTTCAGGTCGCATCATGCCAAAGTTTCGGGAAATATTTTCTTTAGTATTTTTTCCTTTTTGCTGGCCAATATAAACGACTTTAGTATCTTCAATTGACCCCAAACCACAGACAACCGCTGAATCATCTCCAAAATATCGGTCACCATGGAGTTCTACAAAATCAGGAGAAAGAGACTTAATATAATCCATCGATAATGGGCGCTGCGGGTGTCTCGCTAGCTGTACTTTTTGCCAGCGCGTTAAATTAGAAAAAATTTCCTCTAAACATGTTTTTCTTTCAGAAATTAAACTAGAAAGCTCACCTGACGAGCTTTTAGAATTAGGCTCCGATTCAAGCTCAAGTATTTTTTGATCTATTTCTTTTAAAGGCTGTTCAAAGTCTAGATAATAATTTGGCATTTTTTTCTAATAAATTGATAGTGAATCTAAATCTTTTTATTATTGTATTTATTATTTATTCCTGCGAAATATTTTCCAGATCCTGAATCTCCAAACCATCCAAACAGCTTCAAACATTATTGCTTTACTCATCTTAGATTCACCAATAGTTCTATCTATAAAAATAATTGGGTGTTCTGCTAATTTATAACCTTTGTGCCATGCACGAAAATTCATTTCTATTTGAAATGAATACCCTGAAGAGCGAACATCTTTTAAGTTGAGTGATTTTAATGCGCTAGCTTTCCAAGCTTTATACCCGCCAGTTGCATCCTTGACCGGCATACCTGTTACAATCCTAGAATAGACGCTTGCCCCATAGCTTAAGAATAGTCTTTTTAGTGGCCAATTAACAACGCTAATTCCATTAACATATCTACTACCTATTACTAAATCATTATTTTTTAATAATTCAATCATTGCGGGTATTTCCTTAGGGTGATGCGACATATCTGCATCCATTTGAATAATTGTATCGTATTTGCGCTTTAAAGCCCATTCAAATCCAAACAAATATGCCTTTCCTAATCCATTTTTAACTTTTCTTGTTACTAAGTGAAGGTCTGGGTGGATTTTTTGCAAATCACGTACAATTTGTCCCGTCCCATCAGGGGAGCTATCATCAACAATAAGTAAATGAATACCTGGGTTTCTATCAAAAACAGTTCTAACTAAAGTTGAGACGTTTTTGCTTTCATTGTAGGTTGGTGATATTATAATCGTCTTCATGGGTTCAACATCTTACGAAATTCTTCAAGACAAGTTTCAACTGAAGGCGGTTTTATTCCAAGCTGTTCTTCAATTTTTTGAGTTTTTAATCCACTCAACATTGGACGTGGGGCTAATTGGTTTAATTCAGATGATAAAATTGGTTGAATCAGTGATTGGTCCAATTCAAAAATTTTTGCAATCAATTGTGCAAATTCGAAACGACTCATAAGACCTTGATCAGCATAATGATACAGACCATAAGTATTAGAGGAGGCAATATTTAATATAAAACTAGCTAGAGAATGGGTAGATGTGGGATTATTCCACTGATCTTTAACTACTCTTATACTTCTTAAATTCTCAAGTGAATTGATAACCCATTTAAGAAAGCTTGCTTTGGTATTTTTATCATCACCATAAAGAACATTTGTACGAATAATTGTATAATTAAGCTTGGTATTCATCAGGAATTCTTCCGCCAATAATTTTGTACGACCATATACAGAGATAGGATTGGTTGAATCATTTTCAGCATAAGGCCCATTTTTTCCATCAAATACATAATCGGTAGAAATTTGAATAATATGACCATCGAAACCATCGCAAAGATTTTTTAATCCATCCGCATTATATTTCTCAGCTATTTTGGGTTCATTTTCACAGCTATCAACATCAGTCATGGCGGCTAAATTTAATATTATATCTGGTTGAAATCTTGCCAAAGCGTTTCTGGCAGATTGCTTATTTGAAATATCGAGCTGATATCTCTCATCTTTAGCGCTTCGACCAGTGCTATATATCTTAAAGTATTTCTTTAAGTATTCTGTACATACTATTCCTAATTGACCATATGCACCTGTTACTAATATTGTTTTCATTTAGATAATAACTCTTTTGTCTTAAAGGTGTTTGCCACAATATCAACCTGTCTAAGCAGTAGATATTTATCTCTTCCAGGATGAAATATCATCGAATGGATAAAAAATGTTCTATCGCTGTTTGGATCATAAAAAAGATGGGAAATAAATGGGCCGCCTTGCGCATCTTCAATGCTTTCCCATAAACCGGTAATTTTCCATGATCCAAAATCACCAAAAGATGAAGGTTCAGCTTTAAACCTATAGTCAGAATATCGGATATGTTCGAAATATTTTTCTGGAAAAACTTTTGCATAACTTGCTACAGAAGTCGAGTCTGAAAATAATAATCCTTGCTTCCACTGAACAGCAAGCCATCTAAATGGGAGATCCCTACCAATCCAAAAGAGCTGTTGCTCTGCGCTGTCTCTGATAACTGTATACCCCCATGGTATTTTAATGTTCCATCCATAGTTATTAATTAGCTTATCCTGTAATTCTTTTTGGAGTGTGGACTCGTCAAATAGATATGCACTTTGCCTTTTGATGAATAATTCATCAAACTGTTTTTTTAACCAGGGACCCTGCTCTTCAGAAAGATTGTATATTTTTTCATAAGAAGGTCCATTGATTATCAAGAAATTTTGGTCACGTGCATATATATCTTTAGATAAAATAAGGTGATTGTCCCCAGACATTGTTGAATTATATTGACTGTCAGATAATATATTTTTAATCAATTTGGATCCATTGTTTGAAGGATAATTGCCAATCGCCCCAATAATGACATTTACATAATTCTTTACATCCCTGAAGCGTTCTGGCTCTACCCAAATGATTTTAAAATACGGCTCTGGTTGTGGAGTAAACAGTGTGTCGCTCAATATTGTAGATAATATTGACTCTATTGCACTTTTATCACCTTTAGAGCTAATAACAATAATTTCATTGCTACCACCCTGAGCACGCGGCTTAGTATTCTGGCAAGCAGATAATAAAAATATTAATAGTAGAATAAAGTGTCTAAACATTTTGCTATCTTGTTTTTAATAGATTGAAAATTACTCTTAATTATAAACGAGTATTAAACTTTAAATGAATCTTTCCATCTTTTAATCCACCAATAGGAAAACCTACTGAAACATCATAGTAGAATGTACCGTCAAAAACCCGTAAGCCGAACCCGGAACTAGGTTTTATATCTAATTTATCTACAATGGCGTTGTCAATAAATACAAAAAATTGGGATTGATCTAAATTACCTGAAATCCATTCGAATGTTTGCAGAGTAATCCAATCAGCGGAAAATTGATTTTCATTATATCCTCTCAATGTATTTGATCCACCAAATTTGACTTGTTTTGCGCTAATAAGTTCCCTGTTATCAATATGATTTAAGAATCCTTGGATCTTAAAAGAAAAGATGCTTGATGAAATAGCCTTATATATGCCAAAATGAGCTTGTGAATTCAATTCTATAGCACTACCTGCATTATCAGTATATTTTCCAATATCAATACTCGTACCCCAATAGCTACCAGAATAAGGTAGCCATCGGGCATTTCTTCTATCTCCCTCCACAGCAAATGCAACCAAGCGTGATTTTGTGTGCTGTGAAAATTGGAAATCATTAGTTTTTTCATATTTGCTTCCAATTTTCCATCTTCCATATGGACCAATCGCAGTAAAATATGCTGAAAGTGTTTCTAATAGGTAATTCTCATCTGAAAACTCTTGATCAAAGTTGATATTGGTACCAAAAGGCAAACCCATGATAAGTGGACTATTTACTTCAAAAGAAAGTAAGCGAAAAAAAGGTGTCGGTTGTTGCCAAAACAATCTGAATGAAGAACTATTCTTAAATATATTTTCTAAATTAAAATCCAGTTCACCGTTTAGCTTCCAGTCTCCGTTCCGATCTTTACTTGATCCTAAAATACCTCCTATATGACTTTTAAAATCAGTTCTAATATCAATTAAAGCTGCGATATTTTCTTTGTTATACTGTGCAAACGACATAGAAGTATTATTCGATAAAAATACATGTGCATCTTGGATTGCTTGGAATCTTGAAAGCGCAATATCTCTTGATGGTGAGTCAAGTAATTTGTTAAACAGTTTACTTAAAACCAATTGGCTGATTGTTTTATCACCTATAAAATGAACTGAATCAACCTTAATATCCTTTTTGATCAATTGAAACTGATTATTTGGCTCAATAATATAATAATCTCCCCATCTTCCACTGCGTTCAAGCTGATCAAAGGCTTCTCGGTCAGTAGTTTGAGATAAGATAGAATTATAATAAAATAATATGATTATTACACTAAAAATGCGCACGCAACTCTCCTGTAATTTGAAAAAAACTATCGTAACGCTCATCATTGATGTAAATAATAGAAGAATTTACCGATATCGATTGATCAATCATCAGCGATGATGATATAGTCGCACGCAACGTTTTATTGCTAGAAATGCCTTTTAGGGCTTCTGACGGCATCCCAGTAAATCCATTCGCATCAAAATAATCTATCTTGCAATCCACTCTGCCATTTTTATCAAAAAACTTAATAAAATTAGCTTTTAAGCCAAATGCATCTACATCCCTATCAAAAAGAGTAGAAATAGTATTATCTAAGTAATAAACAGATTTGATTTCATATTGAATATTTTTTGGAAAAGACTTTTTTACACCAAGTTCATGATAAGAACCTTTGACTGTTCTTGAAACCTGCAGTTGATTATTTGTTGATGTAGAATTGGAATGCATATCCAAATCATAAGTAAGGTAATAATTGTCTTTTAACGGAATTTGACTATCTATTCCATAAATATTTGACCTTTTATCTATCCATCCCCTTATATCCATTCCATTATAATTAATATTTGATTGAACTCGAAATCGATGTCGAATTGATTTTTTATCTTTTTGATATATCAACTCATTCCTATGCTGAAACATGAGCAATTGTGCAGTATGGCTATTCAAAGTTTCGGTAATATTTTTTTGAGGTCCATGATAATTAGAGTTAATAGAAAATCTATATTTAAATATTTTTAGCTTTTCAAACCTCCATTTTGAAAAATCAACTGATAGTCGAGCAATTGAATTAATATTAGTACCACTTTGAAAATTGCCAAGTAAAATCGTATTAGCAATAAATGCTCCGTTCTCATCTCTTATATATTCATTGAGTAAAGGGTCATACCTAAAACTTCCCCTACCAATACCTACAGAATCATATACAACAGAACGAAATTCATTTATTGAACTTTGCGTATTCAATACCATATCTAAACGAAGTGGCGATTGTTTGTTTCGATAATTTATTACAGCTCTAGCAGATCCAAATGATAGTTTGCTATTCGTCAGTTTATTTAACTGATTTCTAGATCTATACATTAATTCCTGTTTCCAACCTTTTGGATTGAATGAGCTGTAGTCAAACTGGAAGAATTGAGATTCTTTGGAGAGCTGCATCCTTGAGGTTTTATTATCCATATTCCAATCTTTGCGATCACCGATTCCAAATGAAAGCGACCTTATGCCCTTTGAAATATCTAGCCCAATCAAAAGATCATTAAACTTATAACCCCGCTGCCTAAGCTCATGCTTTATATCAATGAACGGATTGATAGGGCCTTTAAAAAAAACTAATTTTGAATTGATTTGATCAAAATTTTGACTAGATCTGATTCTATTAAATCTCATATTGCCGCTTTTAATCAAATTAGAATGATGGTTTATTTTAATTTCTTCTCGAGACCGATTACCATCTGAATTATCCATTTCAAATAAGCTAATTCCTACCTCAGTTTTGTCTGAAATGATTGTTGTTCCAAACCTACTAATTGATAAATCTTTTTTTTTCATCGTAGGATCTAAATCCCAAGACTCATTGAAATCTACAGCTCGATCTCTTCCTAGTGAATGAAAATCCTTTGAATTCATCCGGTGTTCAAAATTAAATGCCATATCTAGCTTTCCAAGCCTAATCTCCTTTTGATCAAATCCTAATCGAATAGCAGACCCGCTTACACTATTATTTGTTTGTCGATAAATATTATTATTATTTAAAGAAAATGCTGATTCAACAAAAAATGAAGAGTTCTCTTTATAGTTGGCTCTAGAATTAAATTGCAAAAGATTTTGTCCTTTTGGGGCATTTATATTTTGTCCTGGAGAATATCTTTGCTCGTTTGTTCCATCATCTAAACTGTATTCATAATAAATTCTATTTTTATCAGAAACCTTACGAATATAGCTCCCATCCTGATCTCGGCTAAAAACTACTGAATACCTTTGAAATTGAATATTGATATCAGGGGAATACTTAAAAATGTTATCGATTAAAATATAATCCCCCAAGGAATCTTGATACACTCCCTCAAGTGTTAATTGGTCAAATTGTTTGAATTGATTTTTTTGATTTTCTGTTAAAAATGCGCTATTAATATTTTCATTTTCTCTAACATACTTAATTTGAAAATCTGAATTGGATGATAAAGATCCATCCATCCCAGTTTCAAGGTAGCTTGTATTGAAACTTGATTGCCTATACTGATATTCAATATCAATATCGGAATCAAAGTAAATCAGATTTTTGGGCATAAAATGAATTTCACCTTTAGAATAATCAATGATGTAATCTAAATCATCACCCCTATTAAGAAGCTTTCCATTAAGCCATACTCGTTCTGACCCAGAAGCAATGACCACATTGCTTATACCATCTAGAGTGGTAAGATAATATGGACCTTGATTTCCATCCTGTCCCTTGATTTCAAGCCTATGGTAGGTGCCCTTGCTTTGGCCGATAATCGATGTAATGTTGCCCCTATTAAGCTGAATATCATTTTCTAGTCCAATTATTTTTCTATCATACCTGTTAATTTCATTACTGCTCTCATTGATCTCAATATCTCCTGCTGTGATTAAAAAATTCGGGTTGGTTACTTTTATATACACTTTATCTAACTCATCTAGGTCGGCTGTAGAGCCGTCAGGTTGAATTGGTATGGACTCATCGGTAATGACTCCTGAGATAGATGTCTTATCAGAAATTTTGCCAGCAATTTGAAGTTTTAACCCCCCATTTAAAGAGCTATTACCATTTCCTCCTAAATTGATACCACGGAAAAAAAATCCTGATGCATTCATTGGAAACTCGTTTATTGGCCTCTTTATATTATTGTTATCAGTTTTACCAGTATCCTTTCTTGTAAAGTGTAAACTATCCAACGATGGCAGGGTATTAATAAGTGGGCCAACCTGAAACAAGCGCAATGAATCTTTTATCGATGTTTCTTGAGAAAAGACAAAGGTCATCATCAATGAGAGAGTAAGAAATCGCTTATTTTGAAAAACTGTATGTATCAAAGATATAAATTTCTGTTTTTGTTAAAACATAGAGTTGATTGTGGTCCATATAAACATCAATGACAGTGTTTTCGCTAATTTCAAGATTAATGACTGAGCTATCAAAAAATTGTATTTGCCCTTTTGTATTGATGATGGACCATTTGTTATTGATCGTAATAGCTTTTAAGGGGTTTTTAATATTTATCTTAAATTTTCTTTGCAGTCTTCCAGCGCGGTTATAAATAAATAATTCATTGTTGCAATTAAAAATGATTCCAATTTGATCATTTTGATTAATAGATATATCATTTAGGCAAGCTGAAGTGTTGATATCCAAATTTAAATCAACAAATTTATTGATCTTACTAGTAAGTGATTGGGTTTTATAAACGATATCCTCATCGGGTGAATAGAAATAAATATTGCGCCTTGAATCAATACTAAATACCGTAGGATATCTTGACTCATCAAAATTAAGATCAAAAAATTGAATAAAATTCAACCTAGAATCAAGCCTCGTTATTCTTCCTGTTGATTGATCAAGGATAAATATGTCTAATTGATCGGCAATAATATCTACCGGGTCAAATAGGCCATATTTTGAACTACCAAATCCACCTACCAGATGCAAACTATCATCAATCATCCGACCTAAGCGATGATTCTGTTTATCAAGTAAAATTAGGTGACCATTCGATGAAGCAATCACCTCTGGAATTAATGTTGATGATATATTTAATTCATCAACATTAATTTGCAAAGTTGGGGGGTAGCTTTGTGCAAAGCTTATTTGAAAAAAAGAAAATAGTACAAGAACATTGTTTTTATTTTTCTTTAGTAGCATGTCCTTCTATTTGACCTACTGGATGATATAAAAACCACAAACCTATTGATAGCATAGTTACAGAAATAAGCTGAGCACCAGAAAGTCCAAGAAAATATTTTTGATTAATTCGAAGGAATTCAATCATAAACCGCTCAGCACCTGCTAGAGTCAAATACGTAAAAAATAGGCTCCCTACCACTTTCACTGATTGTCTTTTTTGATAAAGATAGTAAAAGATCCCAGAGCCAATTAATGTTTCATAAATTTGGGTTGGATGAACTTTAAGCACTCCCGGTGAAAAGCCCGATAAATCAACCCAAGGATACCGGCTTTGAAAAATTTGATATGTTGATGGAGGTATGCCATTAGGAAATTCCATGCCCCATGGGAGGTTAGTAGGGTGCCCATAATCATCGCCTACTAATAAACATCCAACCCTTCCAATAGCATAGCCTAAAATCAATAAAGGAGCAACTATATCAGCAAAGGCAATCCACCTAAGGTTATTTTTCTTAATAATATATGTTACAGCTAATAGACCACCTAAGAGGCCTCCAAGGAATACTAAACCACCACCGGAAAAAATCATTCCTATGGGGTCGTTTAAGAATTGTTCAAAATTTTCTAATAAAAAATATATCCTAGAACCAACAATACCACCTACGGCTGCGGCGAAAACAATATCACCTGCTAAGGCGGGTTTATGGCCTAGCCTCTTCAAGTCTTTATTTAAAAAATAATAACAAGTGTAAAAAGCTATCATTAACATAAATCCATAGGAATTGATAACAGGATGAAATGAAAAACCAAAAATACTTACTTCACCAAAATCAAAAATTACTGGAAACATTATAGTTTACCTCCGCAATTAGCACAAAATTTATGCGTTGATTGAATCTTTTTTCCGCAATCAGTGCAGAAACTACTCTTATTACTATTTGATGGTGTTTTACTAGTTTCGTTTTTTGTTTGGCTATAAAACATTGCACCCACCACCACAGAGACTACACTTAAAACCAAAAGCGGTTGCCAGAGCGGTAGCTTATGCCGAATTGGGATATTATTGATATTAGAAGAGATGTTCTGACTATTTGCCGCAATATTCTGAAGCGAGTTTATAGATATATCCTGAGTTGGATTATCGTAGCTAAAGCTAATAGTTTTCTTAGAATTGGAAATATAATTATTTATATGTATACGTTTAAAGCTTATGCCGTGTTGATCTTTAAAATCTTCGGACTGCTTTTCAGAAAAAATAAAATTATTCGCTACAAGGGGTTCTTGAACTACTATATGCGCATCGTTGATTGGATAATTTATTTGAAAAGTGAAATCCCCAGATCGCCCAGTACCTTTTTTAGTTAATCCATAAAAAATAAAAATTCTAAATTTGCTCTCTGTAATC
>Ga0208766_1001420_pt1 | contig 12722 bp, 6 predicted proteins | sample ETN01SmetaG_3_FD_185792 | JGI IMG/M metagenome (GOLD analysis project Ga0208766, IMG submission 185792) | Marine microbial and viral communities from oxygen minimum zone, Eastern Pacific Ocean - ETNP2014F12-01SV263 (SPAdes) (version 2) | ecosystem: Environmental > Aquatic > Marine > Oceanic ...
CTTTCAAGGCAAGTGGGTTGTGTTCACGGAAGAACTTTTGCTGTTCAGGATCTAGCAGAAGTTTGTTAGCAACCTCTTCATATTGATAATCGGCAACAATATCACAGGTTGCATCATAACCAAAAAGATAATCGACCGTAGCCGCCATTTCAAAAGCGCCTTTGTAACCATGTTCGCGCATGCCTTCAATCCATTTAGGATTGAGAACACGGCTGCGGAAAACACGGTTGAATTCTTCCTTGAGTGTGCGGATTTTTATTTTTTCCGGATTACTTGAATCACCGTGATAAGTTGCAGGAGGAGAACCTTTAATTTCCGTAATAGCTGCCTGCAGTCCACCTTGAAATTGGAAATAATCGTCGGAGTCTAAAATGTCATGTTCGCGGTTATCCTGATTTTGATGCACAATTTCCACGGAACTCAGTCTTTGTCGTAGCAAGTTGATTTCCTCGGAGCTTGTACCATCGGAGTCATAAGCATGGCTACCCCATTTTAAAAATACTTCTGTCAAATCAGCACGGTTCTCCCAGTTTCCCGCATCTATCAAGGGTAAAAGTCCCGTTCCATATGCCCCAGGACCGGAGCTAAAAACCCGTAATTCTGCTAACTTTTTAGCGGTTACCGCAGAATTTCCGGAGTCCTGAAATCGTTTTTGATCAACCAACCATGCGGCCCGCACCGGGTTCATTTCCTCTGGTTCATCAAGTTCTGCCAAACGTTTCGGTACAGTCGAAAGCATACGCATTACGTCACCGAATGAATCCCGGAACATTCCGGAAACCCGTAAAACCACATCCACACGCGGCCTCCCTAAAACAGAAAGCGGCAATATTTCAAAATCAACCACCCGTCCGGAAACAGGTTCCCAAACCGGTTGACATCCCCAAAGCGACAAAGCCTGCGCTATGTCATCGCCACCAGTACGCATATTCGAAGTCCCCCAAATAACGAGTGCAGTCGTTTTTGGAAATTCGCCGTGATCCGCACGGTAGTGTTCAATCAATTCTTCGGCCAGTGCCTGTCCACAGCGCCATGCTGTTTGCGTCGGAATCACCCGCGGATCAACTGAATAAAAATTCCGGCCGGTCGGCAAAACATCAATCCGTCCTCGTGTAGGAGCACCTGCCGGTCCCGGACTCACAAAGCGTCCCTCGAGCGCCAAAGCCAAATTTCTGGTTTCCTCTGCACACCGATTAAATCTTGTCAACAATGTTTCGTGTAACCAGCGACGGAGTTCGGATATCCCTTCGGTTCCACTCAGGGTGTTTTTTTTAATTTCTCTCTGTAAAGACTCTTGATGGTTTAATGGATTAGATGGGGATTTTTGATTTAATTTTGGTTTTACTAATTCTGATTTTTGCGATTGTTTCAATTCATTTTTAATCCATTCTCTTGACTGCTCTTCAATCACATCACGCTCTCGAATAGAAAGCGTGTCGAGGTCAAAGTCCGATTCTTTCCCTAAAAGTACCTGCAACAAGCCGGGACGTTCCGTCGATGGCATCCGTAATAGACTCAACAGAAAATCAATTTTTCGATCTCCTTGCGGGAGTTGTCCAAAAATATGTAAACCAGAACGAATTTGACTTTCTTTAAGTTCGCAAAGGTGATTGCTGAGAGCATTCAGCGGATCATAGTCTTCCTCCTTAACACTCGGTGTGAGAATTTCCTCGCTCCAACTTGCGTGTTCCAGCAGATGCTCGATTTCGTGTTCGAGTTCTTCTGCACGTTCCGGATATAAGGTTTCACAATGGGCATGCTCTTCCAGCAAACGCTCTGCTCGATCCAATTCATCATAAAGCCCCGCACGAGTCAAAGGCGGGGTAAGGTGATCAATAATCACGGCGGACGCACGGCGTTTAGCTTGTGCTCCTTCACCAGGATCATTGACAATAAATGGATATAAATTCGGTATAGTTCTCAACGCAATTTGCGGAAAATCATCCTCACCCAAGGCAACGCTTCGTCCGGGAAGCCATTCCAAATTTCCATGTTTACCAAAATGAATAACGGCATGCGCGTCAAAATCTTCCTGAATCCACTGATAAAACGCTAGGTATTCCGGAGGAGGCGACATTGCAGGATCGTGATAAATCGCCTGAGTCTGTAAACCGAATCCGCGCTGCGGTTGGATACCGATGAAAATATTGCCAAAACGTTTTCCGGCAACGGGTACAAAATCAGGAATCTCATGTGTCCATTGAGTGGCCAGGATTTCTTGACTTTTTTCCGGCAGGGCACCAATTTTTTTAAACAAACTCTCGCGGGAAATAATTTGATCTGGAGTTTTCCCATAACTCAACTCCAAGTCATTAGTGATTCCAGCCTGTAAAATCCGAATTAATTCATCACCATTTTCCGGTATATTTCCAACTGAATAACCTCGTTTTCCCAAATCTTTCAAAAAAGTAATCACACTGGCTGGAGTATCAAGTCCAACCCCGTTGCCAAGGCGACTGTCTTTATTTGGGTAGTTGGCCAAAATAATAGCGACCCGTTTATCAGAATTTACAGTTCTTCTCAGGCGTACCCAATTTTTGGTTAGTTCCGCAACATGTTCAATCTGTTTTGCCTCCGGAGCTAAACGTTTCGAGCGAAATTCCAATTCAGGCGCTTCCTCCTGTTCCTGTTTAAAACCGACTACAGTACTGAAGAGCCGACCGTCAGTTTCAGGAAGTACGACTGACATTGCAGCATTTGAAGCAGAAAAACCCCGCGGATTTTTCTGCCATGCTTCCAGATCTTCTGTAGAAGTTGGTACCTGAATCACTGGACAGTTCAGTTTTTCCAAAAAAGATAAGCCTGCTTGACTACGCTCGTCCATTCTCCCTATAGAAAAACTCTGCATCGTCAATATAGCGTCAGGCGGATCATTTTCCGCTTTCCGAAGTAACTCTTCCTGTGCTTCCGTTTCGCGCAGCGAATAAGCGTAAAATGATGATACTTCAAGGCCGTGTTTTTTTAAGCCCTCTGTCAAAGCTTCTACAACTGCCATATCACCCGTTTGCTGCAAAGCACGGTAAAAAGTTATCCAAACCCTGCCAATTTCTGTCTTCTGTCGCGATGACAACGAAGTAGGCGAAGTGCTTAACTTGGTTTGCTTTGTGTTATTAACGGATATATTATTTTTTATTGCCGATTTTCTCTCAAGCCAGCCAAAAGTTGGAATTTTCAGAGCTTCCGGAAAACCTTCTGTCTTATTTTCCAGCAACAATTCGGCTGCCTCAGCTGCACGTTCCATGTTGTCAGTCCCACCTTCTCGAAAATAGGCGAAAATTTTACGCACAACCGGTTCAGCATAATCATTGAACTTCATCAACTCCGGATCCCACTCATCCGTTCCCGGAAGCACTAGAATTCTTGTTTTGGCACCGTGACTTTTGATATGAAGGATTTCGTCCAGCAGATGCGGGAAATAACCGTATCCACCATGCAGACGGAAAATCGCCAGTTTTGCTTTACACAAAACATGATCCGCATAATGCTCTGCTACATCCGGATGCTGGAGAGGATTCGCCTGCATCAAACGTAGAGTAAAAACAGCTTTTTTCCGGAAGCGGTTGCCCCAATTTTGTGCTAATCCTGAAAGTTCGGTATCTGCGGTGCTGATGAATAAAATGTCGGCTGGAGTTTGGCGGACTCCCTCAAGTTTGCGCTCGGAGTCTAAATCCCCAGGTTTGGTGGCAATTCGATGCATCTATTTCCAGTTCCAGTCCGGCTTAGATTTTCCAGGTTGCCAAAGTGTTTCAGTTTCACCTAGCGTTTCTGTAACCCAACGCCCAGCTACAAAAAGATAATCGGAAAGACGGTTAATGTACTTAATGATTTCAGGATTTACTAAATCAATTTGATTAAGTTTGATAATATCACGCTCGGCCCTTCTGCAAACCGTACGTGCCTGATGTAAAAAAGCATTGAGCGAAGTGCCTCCAGGCAGGATAAAGCTTTTCAATGGTTGAAGTTCTTCATTCATAGCATCAATTATTTCCTCCAACCATTCTGAGTCTTCGGCCTTTATGTTGATCTGCCCTTCGTATTCGTCACCTGGAAGTGTTGCCAGTTCTGAACCTGTATCAAAAAGTTTTTGTTGGATTGCTTCCAAAATCGATTCCATTTTTTCCCGTCTTTTAGAGACTTCCTTCTGTGCGAGATAACTCAACGCAATTCCTATGACACTGTTCAGTTCATCGACGCTTCCGAAAGCTTCAATACGTGGATGATCTTTTGGGAGCCTTTTACCTCCAACGAGTCCCGTTTTTCCGGAGTCACCCGTACGTGTATAAACTTTTGTTATTTTCACCATATTTTTCTGTAGTTAAGTTAGATTTATTTCATTTACCGGGCAAGAAACTGTTAGGAAAGTTTCCAAACTAATCGATCCATTTCAAAAATTCTCTTAGTGATACAACTTCACCTACTACAATAATGGCAGGCGGTTCGATCTCGTTTTTTTCAACATCCATTGCACAGTTTCCCAATGTAGTTTCTAAAACTAGCTGCTCTGGCAAGCTAGCCTTAGTGATCACAGCAACAAGTTCATCAGGCGAGCGACCGTTTAGAATAAGTCGTTCTGAAATCTTTGCGAGATATCTCATTGCCATATACATCACGATCACCTCTGATCCCTTTGCAATAGCATTCCAGTTGTGCCTTTCAGGAACATCTCCGGCTATACCGTGTCCTGTCAGAAAAGTGACCGATGAATTAAAATCACGATGAGTTAACGGTATCCCTGCGTAAGCCAACCCACCGATTCCTGCCGAAATTCCTGGAATAATCCGAAAAGGAATATCTGCCTTAACCAAACACAACGCCTCTTCTCCGCCTCTGCCATAAACAAATGGATCGCCGCCCTTGAGTCGCAAAACACGATTACCCTGCTTTGCTAATTCTACTAGCCGGATCGATATATCTTTTTGTTTTGCCGAAGGTTTACCTCCACGTTTTCCCGAATATTCAAGCACACAATCTGCTGAAACTAACTCCAGAATACCTTGACCGACAAGAGCATCATATACCAGCACATCAGCCTGCCGAAGTGCATTTAAAGCATGAAGTGTGAGCAGCCCCTCATCTCCCGGACCTGCACCGGCCAACCAAACCCAACCTGGCTCAAACCTAGGTAACTCAAATGGAAGTGACTGCATAACTTTTTTTGCTCTGAAAAAATTTAAAAATGGGTTAAATTCATCATTTTATATCTTTTTCGCTTGTGACAGAATATCAGGATACAAAATATTTTTACAGTTTAGTTTATAGTAAGTTATGATTAACAAAAATTCTGAAACTTTGAGACGTGGTTGGACTACAGGGGCATGCGCTGTAGCAGCAACAAAAGCTGCTTTTACAGCTCTAATTACAGGGGAATTCACATCTCCAGTCAGCATAGTTTTACCTAAAGGCGAGCAGCCTGAATTTGTCCTGAACCACACCGAAAACGGCGTAGGTTTTTCAACTGCCAGTATAATCAAAGACGCAGGCGACGATCCTGACGTAACGCATGGAGCAGAAATCAGTGTCACTGTTAGACCTGGAGTTCCGGGGGAAGGTATTATTTTTAAAGCAGGTCCTGGAGTTGGAATAATCACTAAAGCAGGTCTTGCGCTGGATATAGGAGAACCAGCGATCAATCCTGTCCCACGACAAATGATGTGTGAGATAGTTTCAGAAATCGCACATAAATTCAATCATCCTGAAGATGTAACTCTGATTGTTTCCGTTTCCGGAGGAGAAGAGTTAGCAAAAAAAACATGGAATCCACGTCTCGGAATTTTAGGGGGAATTTCAATTTTAGGGACAACAGGCATAGTCATACCTTATTCTTGTTCCGCCTGGATTCATTCTATTCATAGGGGCATTGATGTCGCTCGTGCGAACGGTTTAATACAAGTTGCAGGCTGCACTGGGTCCACTAGTGAAAGATTTATTCAAAACCATTACCATCTTCCGAACGAAGCAATGCTCGATATGGGAGATTTTGTAGGTGGGTTAATTAAATATTTCCGCAAAAATCCCTTGCCAAAACTTACTATTGGAGGTGGATTCGCGAAACTCACTAAGTTAGCACAAGGTCATCTCGATTTACATTCGGGACGCAGCCAGGTTGATTTTAAAAAGTTGGCAAAGCATCTAAAAACACTTGGTGCAAATCAGGAATTATTTGAGCAGGCTAAATCTGCCAACACAGCAAACGAAGTACTTGAATTGGCACAAGAAGCGGGCCTTCCGTTGGCAAACATTATTGCGCAAAAAGCCGGACTCGTTGTAAGAAAAGCATTACGGGATGCAAAGACCGAATTAAACATTATGGTCATTACCGGAACTTCTAGTGCAAATCCCCAAGGTGAACTAGTAGGAGAGGCTGAAAATAATGCCTGATAAATTACTAATTCTGGGGGGAACGCATGAAGCTTACGACCTTGCCGAATGTCTTGTCGAGCAATATTCTCGGAAAAATTTAATTGTCATCAGCTCTCTTGCAGGAGTCACTGGGAGTCCTAAACTTCCAGCCGGCCAAGTTAGAATAGGTGGATTTGCAAACACTTACAATAGAGGCGGAAAGTCAGTCCGGAGCAGTATTTTGGGATTGCGGAAATATTTGCTGCAGGAAAAAATTACGCTGTTGATCAATGCTACTCACCCTTATGCAACCCAGATCAGTGAAAATGCACACGCGGTTTCAAAGGAGCTTAGTTTGCCATATTTACGTCTGAGTCGTTCGCCATGGCCAAAAAAATCAGGTGATCGATGGATTAAGGTTAAGGATTTGGTATCTGCCTCTGAATATTTGAAATCTGAAATGGAAAAAACAAATTCCGGACCAACAAAACAAATCGTTTTCTTGACTACAGGTAACCGAAGATTAGAGCTTTTTCAGCAATGCAAGAAACTTAAGTTTTTGGTACGCACAGTTGAAGCTCCTGAAAACTTTATGGCAACAGCCGGAACTAAATTTTGGAAGGAAGCAGAATTTTTAAGAGCTCGAGGACCTTTCACATTGGAAAATGAGCTTGCCCTGTTCCAGAAATATGGTGTGACAATGTTGGTTAGTAAGAACAGTGGTGGTAATTCTACTTACCCAAAAATTGAAGCCGCCAGAAAATTAAAAATCCCAGTGTTGATAGTAGACAGACCATCAATAAATTCCGCTAATTTATGCCAACAAGTGAATGAGGCATTAGAATGGATAGTGCAAAAAACAAAACTGAAAAAATGACCATTCCTTTTACTAAACTCGTATCTGCAATACACGGCAAAGAGCCGGAAGCAAAAATAGATCTGCGAGAAGAGCAGAAAAAACTGCTATCACTGCGAGAATACTGAAGTTTGAAACACCAACATGACTTACCTGTATAAAGAAGAGAAAAACAGACATCAGGATCAAAGTTGTAAAAGTTATTGCCTGCCCCACTTCTTGGAGGGTTGAATGAATCGCCTCGTTAATTGTTGCTCCTTTAAGCAATGACAATCGATAGTGAGTAATAAAATGGATAGTATCATCTACTGCGACTCCGATGATGATCGGCGCTGTCATTAGAGTCGTAATGTCAAGATTAAATTCAAGCCAGCCCATCAGTCCAAACACTGTCAACATTGGGAAGGTATTTGGAACAATTGCCACAAGTCCTAGTTTAAATGATCCAAATATAGCAAACATAATTAGTGAGATAATAATAAATGCTAGCCCGAAACTGTAAATCTGAGACCAACTGATTGCGTCGAACACCCTTGCCCATGTTCCAACCCCCCCAGTTAATGTAACCCTGAATTCTGGGTAACGTTCCTTAAGTGGTGATAGAATTTTTTCAACTCCAGGTTGGATAACCTTGATCAATTCTACTGATTTTTTTGAGCCGATAGTTTTTAGAGAAATACTCATCCGAGCATTTGAGTAATCCAGTGAAACCAATCTTTCAAGAGTTTCAAAATCTCCTCCTTCAATTAATACCAGCAACTGAGCCACTAGATCAGGATTCTCAGGCACAGTATAATATTCTTCCCGGTTCTCATTGAGTTTGCGATGAGTCTGTTTTAGTTGATTATTGAGCGTCCAGTTATGAGTAACCAGTTCCGGATATTTTGTCTCAATCCATTTCTTAACCTCATCCAGTGCAAGAAGCACCTCAGGATCTTTAAATACACCTTCGGATTCAGTTTCGAACAAGATTTCCATATTTCCAGTACCTAGAAATTGCTCATCCATCAGAATTATCGAGCGACGTACAGGTGAGTCCAGCGGATAATATTCAGCATATACCGTGTCAATTTCAATTTTCAATATGCCAAGAATCAGAATTAATCCAGCAGCAGCAAAAAAGACAATTACACTCTTAGAATAATTCGCAATAATTTTTTCGATGAAATTTAGCAAATGCTTAACAATCCGCAAAAGTAAAGTGGCTTCTGAATTATGACTGCTTTTCAGAGGGCGCGGCGGAAAGCCGTTCAATAAAACAGGCAGTAAAAAAACTGTCAGCACAAAAGCAAACAACACTCCGATACCCCCTAAAAGACCCATCGTCTGTATTACACGCAATTGGATGAAATAAAGTGAAAAAATACCGATTGCGGTGGTTATGCTGGTAAGCAGGCACGCCAGCGCAGTTTTACTGAAGACAGAACGCAGCACCTCTCTGTGATGCTGTCCCTGGTAATGGAAAAACAGGTATCCTGACATTACATGCACTACATCGGCAATCGCGGCAACGCCGACCAGTGCAAAAGCAATGTAGAGAGAAAGGTCAATCGGCCAACCCGTCCAACCTGCCAGACCGAGAACACCTACAAAGCTTGAAAGAAAGATCAGGATCGGCCAGACAACCGCACGTAATGAGCCCAATAGCAAGAAGGTCAATAGAAGACTGATGCTGAGAGAAATGACAAGAGCTTGTAGATATTCCACTGCCCAGACATCGTTCTCATAGAATGCACCCCAACTGGGGTGCATAAACACAAGATCCTTTTTAAACCGTTCTTCTCGTAGTAGATTCCAGATTTGCTTTTCAAAATCAGCATAATCTTCCAGACCATGGTCGACAAATTGCGGCTTCTGTTCTTCCTGTTCTTCAGGTTTGTTTTCATCAAAACCTTCCAGTACATCTAACTCATCCTCTATGAGTGGAACAGCATTTAGGTTTGTTCTCAGAACCAGCATCCCATACTCCAAGTCGTCAGAAACAACAACCCGCCTATAATCAGGTTCATCAAGAACCTGATTTCTTAGTAAAAGACTCTCATCTTGACTTTGTGGCAATTCCCCACCGATGAAGTCCCGAAACTGGATGCTGTCTCCATCCACCTCAGTAAAACTGGTATTGATCAAGGATTCAACTTTAGAAAGATGTTTCAAAGAATTTTCAGGATCATTTTCACTAAGTGAAGATTTTTCATCAAGTTCCTTATGGATCTTCTTTAAAGCCCCAAGACTTCTAGCTGAAAATAGATCTCCATCGACTGGCCTGTATATCATGCCAAGACTCACCGTACCTCCGAAGAGGTCCTTGATCCTGTCCAAAGAAATTTGAACAGGATCATCTTTTCCAAACATATCATCGTTCGCCCATGTAAAAGCAAATCGAGGAATCCCTGCAGCTAGAAATGACATCAGAATCACATACAATAGCAATACCCACCAACGCCAAGGAATCAACCTTTCTGGTAACAATTCAAAGAAATGATTTATACGTGTAATCATTGATTTACTGTTTATAATTTGGATAGAAATTTGAAAAAGCTGTTTTGAGGGGAAATTATTCAATCAAGTTTCTAGAATGGAAACCTCTTTACACCTAAAAATAAACACCAGCATTTCGCATTATAAATTTTTTGATTTCTTTTTTGGTCTCAATATATGCACATGCTTTGGGTCGTACAGAGCACTGTCACGGAAATTATGTTCATTAAAAACTCTGCCGACCATAATTAAAGCTGTTCGGCTGATTTTAGATTTTCGAACTTTTTCACGTATGTCAACCAGTGTACCGTGAATAAACTGTTGATCGGGCCAAGTCACTCGATAAGCTACCACGACAGGACAATCCTCACCGTAATGCGGAATCAGTTCATCCTGAACAAACTTTAGATTTCTTACAGATAAATGAATAGCCAGAGTTGAACCAATCGCTGCCAGTTTTGCGAGTTCTTCACCTGCCGGCATGGGGGAAGCATGCATGGAAGTGCGAGTCGCAATTATAGTCTGACTGATCTCGGGCAAAGTCAATTCCTGTTTTAATTCCGCAGCAGCAGCGGTATATGCCGAAACTCCTGGAGTAACATCATAAGATATTCCGAGATCATCTAGCCTCCTCATTTGTTCCGCAATCGCACCGTAAATTGAAGGGTCCCCAGAATGTACACGCGCTACATCTTTCCCTGCGTCATGCGCAGATTGTATTTCTGATATTATTTCCTCCAGATTCAGTGGAGCCGTGTCACGCACCAACGCACCCTTTGGTGCGAAAGCCACTACTTCCTTCGGTACCAAAGAACCAGCGTAAAGGCAAACCTCACATTTTGCGATTAAGTCACGTCCACGGATAGTGATCAAATCGGGTGCCCCCGGTCCTGCTCCAATAAAGTGTACTTTCATTAGGTTCCCATTCTTTATTAATGAATTTAGCCTCTAAGTATACAAAGGTCACAAAGCATAATCCTTGATGTTCTTAGTATTCATTTCAGCAATTATTATTTTAATTTTTAAATCCTTAATCTTTGTGATCATAACCCCTTGGGGTATAAACCCTAAACTCACCGTTTGGTAGTTGAAGTCTTCGGGTTTGACTAGAACCAACCAAAACCACCGTCAGCATATCAACTTGATTGGAATCCAGATTCTCTAAGGAAACAACACTCAACTGCTCCTCTTTACGTCCAAGATTCCTTGCTAAAATGACAGGTGTTGTCACTGGTCTATGTTTTAATAATATTTCCTTCGCCTGAGACAGTTGTGTGGTACGTCGCCGGGAAACAGGATTGTAGAATGCAATTACAAAATCACCTTCTGAAGCAGCATGAATACGCCGTTCAATAGTTTTCCAAGATGTGAGTAAATCTGAAAGAGAAATTGCACAAAAATCATGACCGAGTGGTGCGCCGATCCTGGCACTCGCTGCCTGCAAAGCAGAAATTCCCGGAGTTACCTCCACTTCAATCTGCTTCCATCGTGCTGTAGAATTCTCTTTGCTAACAAATTTTTCTATGGAACTGGAATTATTAGTAAGACTGGGATATTCATTATTTCCGAAAGTTTCTATTATCTCAGACCCATCTCTGGCAATAGATCTTCCGGATTCCTGCAGTTCAAAAACTAAAGACGCCATTGCGTAAATTCCCGGATCGCCCGATGATACGAGAGCAACTGTTTTTCCTTGAGATGCTAATTCCAAGGAATGCTGAACCCGTAGTTCTTCCTCTCCCAAATCAAAGTAATGTAATTTTTGGCCGTTGTGCAAATCTGAGATCAAGTCCAGATATAGTCTATATCCAACCCAATCAGTTGCCTTCCGAAGCATTTTTTCAGTTTCCGGAATTCTCCATTCAGGAGCACCTGGACCAATTCCAACGACAAATAAAGTGCCGCGCGCACGTCCTATTTTTTTTGGATCAGTTAAATCTTCCAATTCTGCAACAGCACAAGTTGCTTTGGCAGACTTTATTTTCGGTACCAACAATTTTCTGTTTGAAGTAGAACTCGCAGAAGCCACAACTGCCGCCAGAGCCGCTCCTTCGGCTACTCCGTGACAACCAACTTCCCGAAAAACGATTTCCGAAGGATTTTCTAAATCCGGAGCTTGAGCTTCCAAAGTCGCCGCATCAAAAAAACGTACTGGACATTCTGAACCTGATATTTCAGTAAAATATGCTGCTAATGCATGAACTGCAGGTTCATCTGATTTGAGATCAAGCGAAACCACAAGTGCGACTCTTTCCGGAGCAATGTCATTTTTAACCAATGCTTTAAGGACAAGTTTGATCAACTCTTCCGACTCTGTACCTCGTTCACAGCCTACTCCTACTACAACATTATTTGCAGGTTTTTCGGAAACCGGATTATAAACCAAATGTTTGGCATTTCCAGAAATTGGATCTGGACTCACTGTAATTCGTAACTTTGCATTTTCTGCAAAAGACAGATGGCTTTCCTCCAACCATTTGTAAATCCCCGCTATGTAATCTGATCCTACAGTTTTTTCTACCTTTACCAAACTCTGAGTAATGGGTTTAGCTCCCTGAGAAAGCATTACTGATTCTCCTGCCAAAAGTTTTGCAGTAAACAACTTAACGTCCTCAGGATTGGCCAGCACAAAACCTTGCGGTGGTTCGTCCAATGCAATGCCAAATCTCAAATCTCCCGCAGTGGTTATGGCCGGTGAAACACCAATTAATTCTCCAATGTTTCGGGCCAATGCATTTGCTCCGCGATGTCCCCCGAGCAAAGGAACAACCGAGGTCCCGTCCTCCGCCACCGCCACTAAAGGAGGTTCGTTTTGCTTGTTTTCAAGGCAACGCGCAACTCCGCGAATCAGTATACCTGAAGCACAAACACCAATAATTGCTGTTCCCTCACTAAATAAAATAGCAAGATGTTCCATTACATTAGTAAAAATAAAATCAACCTCGTGATTTACTTTTTCATCCAGCAGTATCCTATCTTTTGACTGATTATTCTCTGGTAACAGGGAATCATCCGATAACATGCGTTCTGCTTTTGCGTGCAATTGAGC